>Ga0208161_1000236_pt1 | contig 31442 bp, 34 predicted proteins | sample CB_VirMetaG_3_FD_184538 | JGI IMG/M metagenome (GOLD analysis project Ga0208161, IMG submission 184538) | Freshwater to marine saline gradient viral communities from Chesapeake Bay - CB_1508_1S Viral MetaG (SPAdes) (version 4) | ecosystem: Environmental > Aquatic > Marine > Coastal | place: USA... | reverse complement strand
GGACAAACTATTGGAACCCACTAGCAAGTGGATTGTGGAAATGTACAGAGGGGACACGCTCTTGGGCGTCGTCTCCTCTGATTCCGCAAATGCTTCTGCAAGTGGTAGAATCAGTTTACCAGATGGTGGAGGTCAGTATGGAAATCACATCTACTGGCGTCAGTTGATTCCCACAGAGGAAGTGAAGAATGGTGATCGGTGGGTCGTTTATGGTTGGGATCAATTACCAACGTCGGAACAATATCCGCCAGATAGATTCTATAAGTAAATTGCACCAGTTAATAAATCAGTTAGATTTACTCTTAAATTTGATTCGTCAATATATGAGGGAGTTTGCTGTAATGCAGTTCCAGTTGATTGGTTATTTACTTTGATTAAACCACCCATGTTCGGATGTTTAGTACAGTAATAATAAAACGTACCAGAAGATTTTGGATTAAATAATACAAAATTATCATATACTTCTAACTCTGGATGCTCAGTGCCACCATTCCAGCTTCCATCCTGAACCGAGCTTATTCTAAATTCGTGTTCTTTGTCATAAAATGCAGTGGTATCAAAGATGTAACTTGAGTTTGCGTATAAAATTAAATCAGGTGCAAGTTTACTAAAGAATGAGAATTTATTTGAAGAAACAATTACTGGTAAACGCACAATTAAACCTGCAATATTTAAATTGTTTGTTGATGGAATAGCATTACCATAGAAATCATATTGAGTTCTTGTTATTTGTTCTTCGTTTGCATCCGTACGATATAAGGAAAAATCCGTTTTTAGATTGAATCTATTTTCATCGACAAAATCTGCAGTAGATCCAAAAGTTAATACCTCATTGTTATTTTCGTCTAAGTAAAAATTTTGTATCTCAAATAATTTTCCGGAATTTGATCCGTTATCAAAGCGAATAAAATCATTGGATTTTACACCCAATGAAGTAAAACTGGGAACAATGTTATTACCAAATACATTTTTAACTATATTATTTTCTGTCAAATTTGGAATAGTTACATCATATTTTATATGAAGTTCATCAGTGAATCCTTCAGAAAAATATCTTTTGTCATGTGGTGCAGCTTCTTTTATGGTTTCAACATTTCCAACCAAGGCAGTATCATAAGTTGCAGAACAGGTAAAATATCCAGTTAAATTGAATTCTTCACCATTTACGGGATCAAAATAATATGCATTCTCTAGTGTAAACCCACTCCCCAATGATATCCCATTTAGTATTTCATTTAAATATGTTTTTTCATTGGTTTTATTGCAATTACTATAATCTAATAGTATTTTAGTATTTGACTCTAATAACACAACATCAGGAGTACAGTTTAATTTCCTATCAAAATCATATATGTCCTGGGTTTCATTTGTGAATTTTAACCCATATAGAGATCCAGATGCATAACGCTCTGGAGTAGAGGAAGTTCTTCTTTTTGTATTGGTATTAGAACTCATGATCCGATGTAATGTACCATTCTGGGATCACCTGATATGCCCATTATGTAAATTAGGTTTGCATTATTACATTCTAAGAATAAACTTTCCCCTGATTCTAACGGGTATCCATTGGTGGTTATGCCTCCAGTAAGACCCGAATTTCCAACATAAACGAAATCTACGTTACTGGGGTGTGATTTAATTGTAATTCCTGTCTTTAGTGGAGTCGAAGAACCCACTATTGGACCTCCTACAACAGAAGCCAGAGTAAATCCAGAAACAACAGTCGAAGATCTAGTTATTTCAGATACAGTGGTTACTTGAGTTCCATCAGTATAGAAAGAACCAGTAACACCAACAGCACTTCCTGGACTATTTACTACTTCTATGGCTTCTCCATTTCTTCCTTTTACTGCAATTGGTGTCCCTCCGGTTAATCCATATACAACCAAGCCAGAATCACCGTTTACTACACCAGTAGTTGCTCCAATTGTCACGGAGAAAGTAACACCAGAGTTAACTAAATTAACATTTAAGGCATCACCGGAATTTCCTATAGTTGTTCCATCGGAAGCAAAAAGAGTGGTATTTACATACCGATTGCCATCCCATCCATACACAGCAACCGAATCTGTTCCTGCATTAAGATCTAATGCACCTAAAATATTGACTCCACCAGTTACTGTAATACTATCGGTAGAGGAATCTAGATATCGTGTTGATAAAGTGTTTCCTACAGTTAAAGTATTTGAAATGCTGACAGAGCCAGTAACCTCAATTGGATCTCCATTTGTACTTCCTGCAACTGCAAGGAATCGTATGCCGGTTGCTCCAACAATTGGATTTTCTATTGGAAATGATCCACTGGCACCGATATTACCACTAACTACAAGAGCCTCTCCCGTAACTGCCATTATCTGCACAGGTAAAGGATATGTCTCATTTACCTTATACGAAACACTATCATCACCCCATACAATTTTATTTAATGGTAGATGTGCGGTAGCTCCTTCTGGAGTTGTACCATAATCGGTTTCCATGTTGGCAGTTCCGCCATAAACATTTACTATTAGAGGCATCTATTTTCTCCATTGAGTCTTTATTATATATATTAGTATTGACAGTTTTTGTAATTTCACTTATAATAAGGATAACAAAAATGGCAACTAGATTCTGGGTATTATCAAACGAAGATTCAAGAGCAAATATTTTCAGAAAAACTTATGCTGAAAATAATGAAGGAAATTGGGTAAAAACATTAAATAATGGATGGATTTGGGAATCCAAGGTAGCAGCAAAGCAAGAAATACATCAAGATCCTGTAGTAAAAGAAGAAATACATCAAGATCCCGTTAAAATAAAACCAAAATTATTTAGAAAAAAAAATAAGGATTCTAATGATAAGTGATGATATAAAAAATAAATTTTGTAATGAAGTAGTAAAAAATTTGAAAACAAATGATGGAAGTTATATTGACGCCGTTATTTCGGTATCAGAACAGTACGGGTTTGCTCCTGAGATGGGGGCTAAACTTCTATCAAAGCCAATCATAGAAAAAATAAGAATGGAAGGAGAAGAAATCAATCTTCTTCCTAAAATGTGTCAACTTCCATTTTGACTCATTGACAATAAAATTGATATTTAGTACTGGGATGGTCCCAGTGTAATAGTGCCGGGGTAGGTCCTCGGGAAAGGATAACACATGAGTTTTGCAGATTTTAAGAAGAAGTCACAGAGTAGCATTGCAGATCTTCAGAAGAAGATCGAGGAGACTGAGAGCAAGGAGTCATACAAGGACGATCGCTTCTGGAAGCCCCAGATGGACAAGTCCGAGAACGGTTATGCCGTGATTCGCTTCCTTCCTGCTCCTGGAGATGAAGAACTTCCTTGGGTGAAGACCTTCTCCCATGGATTCCAAGGTAAGGGTGGATGGTTCATTGAGAACTGCCCAACCACTATTGGTGGTACTTGTCCTGTCTGTCAGGGTAACACCGAACTCTGGAACAGCGGTATCGAGAGCGACAAGAACATCGCACGCGATCGTAAGCGTAAGATGCAGTACATCTCAAACATTCTTGTTGTGAGCGATCCTAGCAATCCTCAGAATGAGGGTAAGGTATTCCTTTACCGATTTGGTAAGAAGATCTTTGACAAGATTCAGGAGGCTATGAGTCCTGAGTTCGAGGACGAGGATCCAATCAACCCATTCGATTTCTGGAAGGGTGCAGATTTCAAGTTGAAGATTCGCAAGGTTGCGGGTTATGTCAACTATGACAAGTCAGAGTTTGCAGGTCCGAGTCAGCTCTTTGGTGGCGATGACGAGCAGCTAGAGGCTCTCTGGAAGAAGGAGTATTCTCTCCAGGCATTCGTCGCACCAGATCAGTTCAAGACTTATGAAGAACTGAAGACGAAGTTTGATAACGTCATCGGCACAAATCTTCGTTCAACTGAAGTCAACAACGAGACTGTTGAGGATGTCGAGGACACTCCATCAGTTCGTGAGGAAGTCTCAGAAGAGACTGATGCCCTTGATTACTTCGAGCGTCTTGCCAATGAATAGTCAGACAAATTGCACTCTGTTGGCAGGAGGACTGTTTATTACTGCAACAGAATTGTAAATTGCATTCATAGGAGATGCTGCAGGAGCAGGAATATTTGATTCTGCTCGAACTACCCCGCTGTTTTCGGACGCGGGGTTATTCATATTTTGACTTGATTGATTGGTTGCAAGACCACTTTGTGTATTTACAAAATTAGATGTTTCCGTTCCTGGAACATTACCGGCAGCGGTACTTACTGATTGGTTGGTTCCTTCTGCGTCTGTGATTTCAGGCAACCCATCCATGTCCATAATCCCCTGTAGTTCTTCTGGCATAAATTCTTTTAACATGTCCATCAGACCACCTGATATCAAATCATCAAATCCAGAAGATAACTCTTTTGCTTCTCCTGCTAAACCACCATCTTCCGAAAAAAACTGGGACATAAAATTAGTTTGTAATTCTTTGGCTTGACTGAATATTTCTTTGCCGCCTAATTCCATTATTGTTTGTTCCTTATTTTTTCATTTCTTTCTTCTATTTCTATATTCATGAGAGAAACATATACGTCTCTTTCCCATATTATCATGTTTTCTAATTCATTTAAATTTAATTTTGTTCGTTCAGTCATGGAGAATAATAATTTCATAACATCAATTAAATTAGCGTAGCCAAATAGAATTTTAAAAAATTTATAAAATCAGCAACGACCACCTCTCTTCCGATGCCGTCTGATGTAATGTAAGATACATTAAATTTATATAATCCATTTAGTAAGAATTTTCTTATCTCATCATAATCAGTGCGAGACAATAAATCTATGAATTGTTCTTTGTCTTCATCTGAGTATAGATTCAAATCTATTTTTTCTTTTTTTGTTTCTACACCAGTTAAGCAGAGAGAAACTAATTTTTTAAATCCAGATTGAGTTTTAAATTCTCCGTTAGTTTTAATTAAGTCGGAAACTTTCGGTAAATCAAATGTTATTTGAATTGTATCGTTTACCAAAAAATTCATTTTCTTTTCTGGATGAAATTTATTTAATATTAATTCATCTAGATTTATTTGTACTGGAATTGATTCTCCCGTGTATGGGCAATTTATTTTTATATTGAGTACTTCATTTATTGATTTTCTTCTTATCTCTGTTAAAATATGTTGAAAATCATATATTGAAATATTCATAGAATTGATATGCGTGTCGCAGCAAGAATCAACTAACTTACTTAAGCAATATATTTTTTCAGAAATATTGTTGGAAAGTTCCATTATTTCTGAAATGTATTTTTCTTCTTTTACTAATAAGGGTCTAAATCTTATTTGTTTTTTTGATATAGGTAATGTTGTTTCATAATCAGGAATACTTTTTTTCATTAAATCTATTAACATAAATGTTCTCCATCACCAGTTAGTTCCACCTAGACCTGGTTCGTATCTTGTCTTTGTATAAGCATATTTGAATAGTACATCAAACGTAAGAACATCAGAGTTTGCCTCTGAATTAAAGTTTATTGGTTGTATGAAATGTGGATATGCATCGACGTATTCAATATAATTTACTGCACCGTCAAATTGAGGGCTTATACCACCTGGTCTAGAATCTGTTGTTATTGCTCTTATACGAACAAAATTATTCTTTATTGCTTGGTTGTAAAATGCTGCAGGACCATATGCAGTGGGTCTTTGCGTTCCCCCATATGGTTCACCGCCGTATTGTTTGATAAGACTCTGTAGTTGAGTGTAAATATTCAATGATTCGGTTGCATAAAATTTAATTAGTAAATCTTGCTGTGCTTCTCTTTTTACTGGGATATTTAGGGGTACATTTTGGAACTCAAACGGTGCCATCATGACATTTACGGTTGGAGATGAAGCATATACTGCAGGATGGCTCCATGACCAGATGTAGCCTCCATATACTGGACTACTAAAAAGCATATCAACAGAAAATTTATTTTGTCTTAAAAATCTGTCTGCTCTAAAGAAGTTATTTTTGATGATTGATAGACTCATCTAAAGAGATCCTTTTCTGTTAGGATTTTAAATTCCCATCCGTTTTCTTCGCAAAACTTTTCTGCGGCATTCCACTTATAAGTATTTATTGCAAATATTTTCATTTCTTTTAAATATTTTTTTTCTTCTTTCTTTTTTGGTGGCTTGGTCTGCTTTTCTGGCTTTATCTCTAATATTTGTTTTTTTATCTTCCCAGTTTTGTCTTTTATTTCACAGAGAAAATCTGGATAGTACCTATGCCATTTTTTATCAATATGAGAAAAATAAGGAATTGATAATTCCTCTGATGCCCATTTTAATACGTTTACGTTTAAATCTAAAAATTTACACATTTTTCTCTCCCATGTTGATCTGCATATTATGTTTTCAACATTTCCAACATATTTGTCTGGATTTTGGGGTGTGTATTTAGATTTGTATGCCATAGCTATATATAGGAAGGGGATAAAATATGCCAATAGCCTTATCTCAAGAAACCAGAAGAGATTCATTTTCAGATTATATTGCTCTGACTGCATATCAAGCAAATACCTTGCAGTCTAGGGCTGATATTGCCAGAGGTGTAGGAAGTGATACCAAAATAAACACTTGGTTTGTTCCAATGCCTCAGCAATTAACAAGAATAACCAGCCATAACTACACCACAGTTGAAACTAGTTTGGCCTATTCATTGCAAAAATTATCCACTCCATCCGGTCAAAGATCCTTGCCATTTGGTGCTTCTACCGGCAGTGGAACTATAGGAAATTTAGTCCAGGCAGCAAAAAACGGATTGGCATCAGATAGTATTTTGAAGCAAGGAGCCTCTGTATTAGGGGGTCAGCTTGGTATGCAGGCTTTGATGTTTGGATTATCCACGGTGGATATGATTAAAAGCGTAGCATCCATGGCTACAGATCAGCCTGCAATTGGAATGTCAAACCTAGAATTAATGTATGCAGGATCAATAGAAAGAAGTTATGATTTAAGTTATGAATTTGTCGCAAAGGATCCATATGACATATATGGTGAAACTGGTGTTCTGAGTACAATCGCGCAGTTAGAAGCATATTCCTTTCCCAAAACTTTCCAGAGTGATGTTTCAAATAGAGATTTAATTACAGTACCTCCGATTTGGAAAATGGATCACGCAATAGTGGACAACAGTGGATCAGTTACAATTCCACAACAATCAGCTCCATTGGCATATTTGGGGCAGCCTAAATTATTAGTTCTTTATAATATTACTGCTATGCATGATACTACATCTGTTGCGGTTGATTCTGCTAACAATACATATCCATTGAGAACTACATTAACACTTTCATTTAAAGAAATGGAGCCAGTTGTTAGGGCTGATGATGGAGACTCTGCATCATATGGTCAAATTACTGCCCCAAGATTATTGTGTAGATCTGAAGTTTACACTCTAGACCAAGGATAACCCATGAGTTACATGAAAATTCTTCCTAAAACAAATTTTACTTTGCCATCAGGTGAAGTTATAGAAAGTGTTAATATATTAAAATCATTTACTGTATCTGATTCTTTGAAAAATAATGATTCTATTATAAAAAGACGTTATTATGATCAGGTAAAGAGACCAGAATATATTAGTTGGAAACAGTATGCACAGAATACTTCTTTATACTGGTTAGTTTTAATGTTGAATGACTTTGATTCATTTCGGTATTTACCAAAATCACAAAGTAGATTTGAATCAAATTTTAAACAAAATAACGGTGGAAAAGTTTATTATATTAAAAATGCTATAAATGCCAAATGGATTCAGCCAGGTGATTTCATTTCTATTTTTGCTGGAAGTAATTGGAAGTATGGTGGTATAGTTAAAGAGTATGATCCAATTTTAAGAAGAATAATTCTACAAAGAGAACTAGAGAATACAGAAAATGCTTCAGAGGTAAGTGATTTTTCTCTTTTTAGGTGGATTAGAACTGGTGATAATTGGGTGTTAGATAGGGATGATGCTCATGAAATATCTCAGGGTAGAATTGAAAATGAATATGATAAAACCATTAATTTATATGATACCTCTGCAGGAGCATATCAATTGAGTCCTTATGTCAAATTAGACGGATCCAATAATCCTACAAACGAATATGATTTTACGGACACGCCAGATTCTTCTACTTTGATTTACAAATTTTGTAACGACGTTGATTTGTCATTTAAAATACAAACATACTTAGAATCAGAATTAATTGAATTATCAAATACTAAGAATATGAAATTTGTAACTACAGGTTTAGCATTTAATTTAAATAGTTTTTTAGTAACTTTAAGTTCTCAAAACTTCGAACGAGGTCAAAGAATAACAATTAACATATGAGTTATCAAGCATACCAAAACGAAATTGAACTGACTTCTGCTCTTCTTATAGATGAGAACGGAAATGTTTTAATTGATATAGCCGCAGAAAATATATCAGGAAAAATCGCTCTTGATTATATCGTTTTTAATGAATCTATTAGTAGTCCAGTAATGGACGGTTCTTTGGTTTTTACTGCAACTAAAGGCGAATATGAATCTCTTCAGTTAATTGGAAATGAGACATTAAAATTTATTGCAAAAACACCAGAAAAAGACGAAGACGAAGACGAAAATCAAATCACTACAGAATTTCCTGATTTTTCTGTTTATTCGTTTGAGGATTCTTCCAATTTCACTGATACATCTAAAACACCTGAAGGAAGGGTAATAAGAACAATAACATTAAAGTTTTGTACTAAAGAAGCGAAACAACTTTTTGAAAAAACTGACATACTCCCTAGAGGGTTCATAGGTAAAATTTCAACTGGAATCACCTTTGAAACTGGCACAGGGGAGAATGGAGAAGAAATTCAAATAGACAACCGAGGTTTAGTTGAAATTCTATCCGAAAATTTAGAAGGACAATTAGACACAGAAGAAACTTTAAATTATGTCTGGATTAGACCAAAAACAATTTCTAGTCCAACACTAAAACGTCTAGAGAATATGAATTTTCTTCAGATGTTAAATTACTGTAAAGACTATGCAGTTAGTGCAGAAAATCCAAATGCAGTAAATTATTTCTTTTGGCACGACCTAGATGGTTGGCATTTTAAATCTGCCGATAAAATGTTATATGAAGTAGCTAACGCAGATGATGAGTCACTCGTAAACAAACAAATTAGTACTAATATACCAGATAAAGATAGAATCTATAAGTTTGATGTTATTTCTGATTTCAATGAATACGAAGCCATATCAAATAAATTACTATATTCATATTATTATAGAATAGAGCCAGATTATATCTCATCTGTTTACGCTCGATTGATGGACGATCGAGAAAAATATAATACCAAAAAAATAGTTTATAATTATGCAAAAATGTTTAATAATATTTATAAGGTAGAACCAGGTAGTTTGTATCCGTTAAAAACAGAAGAAGAACTGAATTTATTAGAAAATGAATCATTAAGAATAAATGATGTGCAGTACGGATGGTTAAACAGTAGAGCATTTAACGATAATGATTCAGTTAGATCTATTTTATTATTAGGAAATGAACTATTTGGTTCTAGTGGAGCTAGTGGAGCTAGCGGAGAAAGCGGACCCAACGAAGAACCTAAACCATTAACTTATAGCTTATTTGAAGATGAAGAAGAAGATGGTATTTCTGGAGAATCAAAGGATTATGATCTGGCTCATTTTGATGCGTATGAACCTAAAAAATGGCAAGAGATGTTTGACTGCGTTTCACTTGATGCTGAACCACTAAAAAAGATAATAGAAGAAATAAAATTACCTACGTTTGAAGCAAAAAAGAAATATAGAGATAAATTAGCATATAAAGAACAATGGAATATTTACAAGTATTCTGTTTGCTGTACAGTTGGAGATGAAGAATCTGACGATGGAATAATGGCTGTCATTAAAAATGCACGGGTAATAGGAAAAAGTATATACCGTTATTCGTGGCATGAAGTTGTATTTGTACCAAAAATAGAGTTGGCAAATTTTGCTGGTGCTACATTTGAAGTTTTACCTTATAACTATGGATTGGGTATAGATGCTATAAATGCTACACCAATCGGTCCATATCCAGCGAATTTTACTTTTAAAAAATATAGAGAATCAAAACAACCAGAAGTCATAGGTGATCTAACTGGTGAGATATTTGTAGGTATTTCTGGTGGATCGGGTGGATCGGGTGGATCGGGTGGATCGGGTGAATCTGGATGTTCTGGTGAATTAGGAGGGAGTGGAATTTCTTTTGAATGGAGCAATTCTGTTACGAGAGCATTAGCTCAATATTTTAATTTATGCGAAGAAAGTTCAGGGGTCACATTAACATTCCATAATGACAGATATTCTCCATTTCTTATAGTGGAAAAGCCAAATGGAGCAAGAGGATCGTTTGAAAATTATACTGGTGCATATAATTTAAATGAAATAATGAACCGAGCAACATACGAATATCCCGTAATAAATGGGGCTTCAGCAGGTAGTTCTTTATATTATCAAGAATTACCATATAGCCAATCGGAGGCAGGTGATATAGTTGATCGTTTAGTTGGACCTGGAATAAACACAAATCCAACTTTAACCGAATACCCCGCCGGGTTTGCTTCAATGCCAATTGGATCATATCAATTAATTGGTAAAAATGAAGACGGAACTCCTATTGATGGAGGTGTTGTGTGTTCTGCTGTACCAATTGGATATGTTACTAAGATATCATCAGTTAAAATTAGTGATCTTCCTAACTATGGAATAGACACTAAACGATTTGGTGAAAATTCAAATATACCCCACTCAATATATTACTTTGCCGCAGTAAATGCCCAAGATGGTAAGTGTGGACTCGTTGGAGATTGTGGTATTGGGGATCTAACGCCATAGGAATCAGAAATGTCAGATGAACAAATTATAAAAATTCTAACTGAGTATATTCCTCGTAAAAAATCTATTGCAATAAAAGAAACTCATGCAATACGAAACGAATATATTTGCGGCAATCCAAATGGACCTGTTTCAAATGAAGGATGTCCAGATGATAATCCCTTGTGTAATTGTCCTGCACAGGAAATAGCACCGAGAAAAGAATACATTGTTTCAATCTATGAATTATTATTAATTAATGATGAAAGTGTCCAGCAAGAAGCAAAGGCACAGATCGGAATATCTGAATATGCAGTTGTTAGATCTGTTGATGGTTCTTCTGTACCAGAAATTATAGAATTTTTTCAAACATATTTTGAGGCTACTCAATATGTTAGAGGGTTGTCCTTTGAATATAATGAGCCTTCGGATGAAGAATTAGATGAATTACTACTGGCAACAAAAGAATGCACTAAAATAGAGGAAGTTTTAGGCGAAGAGTGGCTTGGGTGTATATGGGAAGATCCTAATTCTTCTTTGAGTTGTAATTGTCCCAATGTTGGCGAAAGATTTATGGAATATCTTCGATATAATAGAACGGTTGCAACTTTTTGGAATACCCCCGATTATGTCCCTCTTTATAGTATAGCCCAGAGAGGATTGCTGTTTGCACAAAAAATTAAAATAAGTATTTCTGGTGATTTAAATATTCGCCCAGGCAATGTGATCGTTATAAAAATAGATGGGGAAAACGACGAAGAAGTGGAAAACCAAAGAGACTATACTTTAACAGGTACACAAAGAAATGCTAAATTTAACGGAAGATGGATGGTTCATTCCATAACACATCGTTTAACTGGGGTGAAGAACCATAAAATGGATGTAATATTAATTAGAGATTCTTTACCTGGGTTACAAGAAACACAAGAATAGGAATAAATAGATATATGGCAAAATATAAAGACATAGATATTTCTTTTACTAGAAACAGTTTTACTGGAGATCTTAATATCTTAGAAGATAATGTCTCCATTAAGCAATCTATTAAAAATATATTATTAACTTTTTTGGGCGAAAAGAGCTTTAGACCAAAATTTGGTCTTGGATTGCAAAAAAGTTTATTTGAAACCAATCAAATCATTATATCTAGTATAGCAAATGATATAATACAAACTTTAAATAGTTATGAACCAAGAATAAAAGTTAGTTCTGTTGTACCAACATTTAATTCAGGAAATTTAGATTTGGAAATTAAATATGAATACTATTATGGCGGAACGGTTTTAAATGATACAACAAAAATAACAACAAATGTAGAAACTACCTGAGGATTAATTAATGTCAGTACCCAATATAAATTTAAAAACTTTAGATTTTAATTCGATTAAAACGGAATTAATTGAGTACATTAGCTCAAAAAATGAATTTGCCGATTATAATTTTGAAGGTTCTGCATTATCAAGCATAATTGATTTACTGGCATATAATAGCTTTTATCAAATAATATTTCAAAATATTTTAGTAAACGAAATGTTTTTGGACACGGCGCAGAAATTAGAGTCCATAATTTCACATGCAAAAATCCAAGGATATCTAGTGCCTGGTAAAGTATCTTCTGATGTTACTTTAAGGGTAAGAGGATCTGTTGCGGGCGAAACTATTCCTGCTTATACAAGATTCCAGGGAATTAAAACAAATGGGGATGTAAAATTATTTTATAACGTCAATCAAGTTACTTTAGCTGCATCTGAACCAGATTTAATTCCAGAGGCAATTGTAGATGTTTATGAGGCAAAACGATTAGTAAGATCAGCTAGATTTACATTAGATGTTGATACACAATCTGTGTTCATACCAGATGTTGATATGGACCAAAGAACTCTGCAGGTCAGAGTATCTACAGATGGAACTAACTTTGTAGAATATAGAATCGGTTCTCTGAACGAACCTAACATAACACAAGAATCGAATGTTTGTTTTCTTGAAAGACGTTTAACTGGATATGATGTAGTGTTTAGCGGACAATATAATCCAATTACAGGACAATTAATAAGTAATCCACTAGAAGATACTGCAATAATAGAATTAAGTTATTTGGTTTCATCTGGTCTAGTTGGAAATGGAGCATCTACATTTTCAATAGTTTCAAGTATTATTACTAATCCAACAATAGTATCTTTAAGTGGTATATCATCTAGAGGAAGAGATGAACCAAATATAGAAAGTTTAAAGTTTTCTATACCTAGACAATTTTCTGCACAAGACAGAGTTGTCACAAAAGATGACGTTAAAGCGTTTTTAGTAGAAAACGGATTTGCTGCTAATATAAGTGATATTGCAGTAGAAGGAGGAGACGAGAGAACTCCTCAGGTCTTAGGTAAAGTATATTTTAAAAGAATATCTAGTGATTTAAGTGCGGAACAACAAACAACAGCAATTTCTTTATTAACAGAAAAAGGAATTGCAGGTATTCAATTTGAATACGATACAACACTGGGAACGTAATGCTTGATATAACTTCAATATTACAGCCTGTAGGTGGTACTAGTGACGCCCCAATATCTTTCTTTGAGGCTTATGGGTTGCTCGATATCCCAGATGATTTATTACAAACGCTGTCATGTAATATTCCCTTTAGTGTCGAGGACTATATTCCTTCTTGGATTGTTGATGCACACGACACAGGTGATACAAATTTAGTTAAATTTTTACAATACTATTATGATTGGATGTATTGTTTCGATATTTCTGGATTACACACAGAAAACATTAATGAATTACAGGACATAGAAAATTTAAATGATTTGACTCGGCAGTCATTTATCAATACTTTTGTGCCGCAAATAGATTTTAGTGTTTTAAATTTATCAAATTCAGATTTAATTAATTTTCTAAAAAACTTTAAACGAGATATTTTAGGGAGAAAAGGTACTGCTCAGGGTATTGCTTTGTTTTTCTCTAAATTATTTCCTGAAGTAGACGAGGTTTTAATTCAAGAATCGAATTTAAATTATTCTATAACTTTAACTATATCAGGAACACCAAAACCAGAGTCTGTTTATATTAATGCATATGAAGCCTTAGTAAAACCTGTAGGCATTTCTTATAATTTTAATTTAAATTTTTCTGCTGGTAGCCAATACACAGAACTCGCAGAAGATTCTGAGTTAGAACAAAGGCTCGCAAAAGAGTCGGGATTTACTTTGACTGCATATGAAGTACCATTATTAGGTAATTATTATGTTTATCCTATGGGTAGCTCAACTACAATAGATTCCGAATCTGGGTGTTCTGGTTCCACCCATCCAAGTGCAATCGCAGGAAACACAGCAAACATGCCAACATTTGTTCATCCAAACCAATCTATAGAAGGTGCTGCTGGTAGTAGGATTGGTAATATAAATATATACGAATTCCTTTATATGGATTACGAAACAAGCCCAAATAGAGGCATAACTTCTTGTTCATAGGATAATACAAATGGCTTTAAGTTCACTTAGCGCAACAAACTTCTCAGTAAAAAATGCACAAGAATTCGTTAACACGGTAAAGAACGGTTCTAGGATTCTATCTTTTTTTATTGGCGGTTCACAGGAAGAAACGTCTACTAATCTTAATACAGAAAACAGAAGATATGAAGTATTCAAAGATGCTTCTGTTATTTCAAAAATACAACCTTCTCATGTAAATGTAGTTGCTCCAAATATAGTTTGGACAAAACAAATTTACCAAAGATGGAAATCAGATACAATTATTTCCGGTAATTATTACGTTACTAACAACAATAATGTTTATTTAATATTATCAAATGATGAATTTAATAGAAAAAATTATGATGCGAAAATTTTCACCAGCATACCTCCCACCCACACTTCTGGTGTGATGACATACGATGATGGATATTCATATCTTTATCTGTATACCATAACTGCAACCGATAAAGCAAATGTAAATTCTGCAAACTGGATAAGTGTTCCTGACAAAATTCTAACTTCACATGCAGGTAAAATAATTTATATTAGTATTGATATAAATTCAATTTCAGCTTCTAATTTAATAATAAATAAAAAAGATCCTGTTATTCCAATACTAAGTGATACTGGTTCTGGCGCAGAAATTAGGTTTAGAACTCATGTTGTTTCTAGTCCATATGCAACTACAAGTGAAAAGAGATATAAAATTATAGGCATTGATGTTGTTAATTATGGAACAATACCGTATGCTGATTATGATTTAGAATCTAGTTTAATGCAAGCATTACCAGAACAATCATATGCTCAAATATATGATATTTTAACTTCAATCACATTAGGATTTAGTTCGATTGAGGGCATATCACTGAGAGAGATTTTACAAGCAAAATATGCTTTAGTTACATGTCAATTAGATTCTTCAGAAATTACATCAATATCTGATCAGAGACAATTTTTTAATTTTGGTGTACTCGAAGATATTAAAAGGACTACGGGCGAATCACTTTTTACTGGATCTGATGAGAATCAAAAATTTTCTAATAATGTAAAATTAACTATAGCTCAATTGGGAACTGCTGGATATGTTCCGGCAAAAGAAGACTTTGAAAGAACAGATTTATTAATACCACAAATAACATCAAAAGTTCAAAAAGGAACTCTAGTTTCGTCCAAACAGGCAACTTCGGTTACTGTAGATCTAGAAGTTCATACTACCGATGTTAATCTATATGATGTTGGTAGCCAAGTAAAACTGATTAAAAATAACAATACATATACTATTGTTGATGTTGAAAAGCCAGTAGTAAAACAAAATAGTGGAAAATCATTGCATATAGGACCTTGTAATTTTAATATAGATAATAGTGAAGTTGTAAATAAAAGATTTTTTGCTCAAGTAATACAAAGATTCTGAGGAATAACAAATGGGTGTAGAAGATAACTATTATCAAATATCAAATTTAACTGCGAATACCACTTTTTATAATTGGGTTTCAAAGGAAAATGATGAAATCATACCAAAACTTAATTATATTAATGTTTATGATGTGGCGGGTTCAACTGGAATTAATGTATTAATTGGAACTACTGGAACGACTGGAACAACTTCTGGTACTGCTGTAATCTCATTATCTGATACTATTTCTGGTGTAACTGTTTCCGGGGATCTAGTTGTCACCGGCAACATGCAAATTGCAGATGGAACTGTATTTACTAGTCTAGTTACATCTATCAACGGACAAACTGGTGCTGTTGTTATAGGTCTAACTGGAGCAACAGGAGTTCAGGGTCCAACTGGAGCAGATGGTTCTGTTGCAGATCCAATATTTGTTTCTAAGAATCAGTTAATAAACGGGAATTTCGACATTTGGCAAAGAGGAACTGGGTTTACTCTAGGTAAACCAAATGCACATTTTGCCGATAGATGGACAAGGTGGAGATACAATTCCACTTCTACTAAGATAACTTCTTCGACTGCACAGCGAGAAACCTTTGCATCTGGACAAACTGATGTGATGGGATCTCCAACTTACTATGCCACCATTAATACTGTGCATAGTGGTATAACAACTTCTGATTTTATGGGTGTTGAAAATCGCATAGAGGGTGGAGATAAGTTCTTGGGTGAAGAAATCGCTGTAGACGGTTATATGAAGCTCTCAGGGGTTACTGGTGCTACCCTGCAGGTTTACATGAGAAGAACTCCTGATGGAAGTACATATACAATTGAAGAATTTGCAGACGAAGTTTACGTCGCAGGTACAACATGGACTTCATTCTTCGTGAAGCATACTCCCTCTACATCTGGCATAGTCTTCACTAATGATGGATATGTTGCAATTGGAATAAAGGTAAATGATGTTCCAAGCGGAACCGATTTGAGCTTTGCCAACTTTAGAGTATTCTCTACACAAGGAGGTACACTTGAATCATCCCCTTTCAGGGAAAGTACCGACCCTCAAGAAGAACTGCGGAAATGCTCAAGGTTCTATCAGCGTTCATACGCATTAGATGACATAACTGGCTCATCTACTATGCTGTCAACAACAAATCCAGATTTTACTCCTGTTAGATTTACAGTTACACCAGAAAACGAATATTATCATGATTTTTCAGTTGAAATGAGACAAGTTCCTAGTATAGTTGTATATTCTCCTCAGAGTGGAAGTATTACTGATGGTTTTAACCGTTCGTCTGGGTTTGATATGAGATTAAGTAGTGGAACTTCTGGCTGGAATGGGGCTGTAAGATTACATTCTGCTGGTTCTCCTACACTTTCTACAACAGGAAATACAAAAGGAATTATATTTGATATCCTATCAGGCACAGTTCTTTTTGATGAAATTTTTGTTCACTTTGTAGCAGATGCAGATTATACTGCATAATATTTGGAGGTTTATTATGAATATAAGAAAAGGAATTGGTATGGCAAAAAGCTATGCCCAGGCACTAATTTCTCGTGGTGTTACTAATAAAAAAACCGAACCATACACAAAAAGACTTAGGGTATTAAGTTGCTTTGGAAATGAACACCTGGGAGGACAACTACCTTCATGTGAGCATTTAAAGGCAAGTAAAACAGATGGGAAATATTATTGTGGTGGATGTGGGTGTGGGGACAGAAAAGCCACCTGGCTAATGGCGGACAATGATGAATATAGTAAATTGGATTATCCAAATTTAGCTTGTCCACTTAAAATGCCGGGATTTTCAAACTACGTTATGAGCGAACCAGAAGAAGGAATATCTCCTATTACAAGAAGATATTACATAGAAAATATGTCCGATGAGGATATTAATACAATTAAAATAACCGACCTAGAAATACCAGAAGAAGTATTAAAATCTATGGAAGAACGTGATGAAAAGAAAAAAACAAAATGAAGAATAAAATTTTGAATTTTTTGTAGACATAAATACAACAAGGGGGTATTTATGGCAACTCCAAATTCAAGAGAAACATTAATAGAATATGCATTCAAAAAGTTGGGTGCTCCTGTTATAGAAATAAATGTAGATTGGACACAGGCAGAAGATAGGTTAGATGATGCATTGTTATTTTTCAAAGAGAGACACTTTGATGGTGTGGAAAAGGTATTTTTTGCACATGAAATAACTGCAGAGGATAAAACAAACAAATATATCCGAACAAATGATATAGGACCCGTGAATGGACCAACGGGAGATGGTCCTTCTGGGTCTGATATTGTTAGTGTTGTTAAAGTGTTTCAATTTGGGCAATTTTCAAACATCAATATGTTTGATATTCGATATCAGTTGGCTCTTTCTGATTATTTTGGGATAAATCGAGGATTAAATGCTGCTGTTTCTCAGGGATTAGCTTCATATGATTCAACTAAAAGATACATCAATATGATTGAGGATTTTTTCCAGCCAGAAAAGGCTATTAGATTTAGCAAAGTAACTAATAAACTTCACATGGATATGAATTGGGATGAAATTGTGACAGGAGAATACATCATAATAGAAGCATATGCCGCTTTAAATCCAGATAGATTTACAGAAATTTACAATGATCGTTTATTAAAAGAATATTTTACCGCTCTCATAAAAAAACAATGGGGATCTAATTTATCTAAATTCGATAATGTTCAATTGCCGGGGGGAGCTGTTATGAGGGGTGGGGCACTTGTGGCAGAAGCAACCAGTGAATTACAGCAAATAGAACAAAAATTCTATTCTCAGTACGAATTACCCGTTGATTTCATGACAGGATAATTAAATGGCTAAAAATCCATACTTTTTAGACAATACGAGTGAACAAAGGCTTATAGAGGATTTGACCAGAGAAACCATTAGTGCAATGGGGAGGAGTGTTTATTACATTCCTCGAAAACTTTTTAATAAAGATTTTCTGTTCGGTGAAGATACCATATCAAAGTTTCAAGGTTCATATAAAATTGAAATGTATATAAACACGGTTTCTGGGTTCCAGGGGCAAGGTGATATCATAAGTAAATTTGGATTGGAATTAAAAGATAGAGTAGAACTTGTTGTTTCTAAAAAAACATTCGAAGATGTCATTTCAAGATCAAATTCATCGCTGGATAGACCAAAGGAAGGCGATCTGATTTATTTTCCTTTAAGTGATACAATATTCGAAATAAATTTTGTTGAACATGAAAACCCATTTTATCCGTTGGGAGCCAGATATACTTATGTCTTGACTTGTGAGACATTTACCTATTCACACGAAGAGTTCGAAACCGATCAAAGTTTTATTGATGATATTCAAACTGAACAGCACACACAAGGGTTTGAGCTTTATATGAGTTTAACTGGCGGAGTTCAAAACTATATTGATGGCGAATTAGTATTTCATATATCTGGTAACGGAGCGGATGGACCAACTGAAGTTTCCATAGAAAATGCCACTGGAATAGGAAGGGCATACTTATGGAGTGTTAATAGAGACAATTTATTAATAGTTGGAGATAGATCTGGCACCTTTACAATTGAACCAGGAGAATACATCTACGGCATAAGTAGTGGTGCAATTGGCGAAATATCCGAATATGGTAGTCTAAACCTTTTATTACCAACTAGTCCAGAAACCAATACGGATCTACTGGATAATATTGAATTAGCGAAAGAAAAAGAAACTGATAACATTTTTAATTTTACAGATATTGATCCATTCTCAGAAGGCAAATATTAATGTTTGATTATTATTACAACCGCTCTTTAAGAAAATTAGTTATTGCCTTTGGATCTTTATTTGATGAACTTTATGTTGAAAGATATGATTCAACTGATACTTCACAGGCAAAACTAAGAGTACCAATATCATATGGCTCAAAGGAAAAATTTATTAGAAGAGCACAGGAACAAAGTGGGATAAGTGATAATACTAAAATTCAATTGAGTCTACCCAGACTTGGTTTTGAAATTTCATCCATAGATTATGATCCAACACGACATTTAAATAAATTAAATAAAAGAGTACTAAGAGAAGACGGATCTGACATAAAAGAAATGTATCAGGAAGTTCCCTATAATGTTGGATTTTCCTTGTTCTCTTATACTAGAACAATGGAAGACAATCTACAAATCACAGAACAAATTCTCCCTCAATTTGCTCCAGAATTCATTGTTTCATTACAGATGAATGAAATTGACACCGCATTGGATGTTCCTATATCTTTGACAAATTTTTCTATGCAGGAAACATATGATGGTAATCTACTGGATAGAAGAATTATTGCTTCTAGTTTTAATTTTTTATGTAAAACTAGATTATATTCTAGCATTAAACCTTCTATCGCAGTTTCAAATTCAAGTATAACGGTAGATGAATTTACCGAATCTGACGATATCTTTTATACGTTTACCGCCGGAGTGACGGGATCTATAAATGATTTTTCTAGTGGAAAGGTAACATATGAGTGATGGTAATAATATGCAGTTTGAAAAAATTAGCAAAGTTCTAGATGTTGAGTTCGAAAAGCATCTGCCAATACAAGAAGAAATAAAAACAATATCAACAATAGAAAACACACAGGAAAAAATAGATACAGATTATAGTAAAGTTAGAAAAAATTTATATGAATTAATTGATACAGGTAAAGATGCGGTTCAGAGTATATTAGATGTTGCAAAGGCAGGAGATTCTCCTCGTGCATATGAAGTGCTTTCCCAATTAATAAAAACTGTTGCGGATGTAAATAAAGATATATTAGAAATACACGAAAAGGCAAAGAAAATTAAAGAAGACAGTTATAACCTAACTCAAAAAAATACAACCAACAATACAATCTATGTTGGCTCTACTTCTGAATTGCAGGATTTGATCAATCCTACTCGTAGTTCTGGTAAAAATATAAAGAAAGTATAATATGGCTACTAAAAAACATGAAGGCTATTTAGGTAATCAAAACCTAAAAGCCGCTGGTGTGGAATTACAATTTACAAAAGAACAAATAGATGAATATTTAAAATGTGCTAAGGATCCAATTTATTTTATTAAAAACTATGTAAAGGTTGTATCTCTCGATAAAGGTCTTATTCCTTTTGAATTATATGATTATCAGCAAGAGTTAGTTGATATTATTCATAATAATCGTTTTGCCATAGCAAAACTACCAAGACAGAGTGGCAAGTCAACCACAATTGTTTCTTACATTCTACATTATGTTTTGTTTAATCAAAATATGAATGTGGCAATTCTTGCTAACAAGCAAAATACTTCCAGAGAAATTCTATATCGTCTCAAACTTGCCTATGAATATCTCCCTCTTTGGTTGCAGCAGGGTATTGTTGAATGGAACAAGGGTTCGATTGAACTAGAGAATGGTTCTAAGATTATAGCATCATCCACCTCTGCATCTGCAATCCGTGGTGGTTCATTTAACATGATCTTCTTGGACGAATTTGCTCACGTTCCGAATAATATAGCAGAAGAGTTCTTTAGTTCAGTTTATCCTACAGTAACCTCTGGACAGACAACTAAAGTTCTTATGGTTTCAACCCCAAATGGTTTGAATTTATTCTATTATTATTGGAAAAACGCTAATAGAAAACCAGGAGAGAAGGGAAAGAACGAGTACATTCCATTCGAAGTACATTGGTCTCAGATACCACTGTACCCAGGGGGACCCCTGCGAGATGAGGAATGGAAGAACAAACAGATTCAAAATACTAGTGAACAACAATTTCAGACAGAATTTGAATGTGACTTCATCGGTTCTACCAATACACTGATTAGTTCTTCAAAATTACACTCAATGGCATGGGACAGCCCATTAAGTAAAAACAATGATGGAATGTTTATATACGAGGAACCTAAACCAGGGCATACTTATATCACTACTGTAGATACTGCGAGAGGACAGGGAAAGGATTATAGTGCTGCGGTTGTTATTGACATTACTGCACCTCCCTATAAAGTAGTGGCAAAATTTAGAAATAATATAATATCACCAATGGTTTATCCTACAGTTTTGAGATCTTTGGGAAAGAAATACAATGAAGCATATATGCTTATCGAATCTAACGATATCGGTGGTCAAGTAGCAGATGTATTATATGAGGACTTAGAATATGAACATATGGCATACACTGTATATAAAGGTCGTGCAGGACAAGTAATTAGTTCAGGTTTCGGTGGGGCTAATATGCAAAGGGGCGTGAGAACTACAGTTCCAGTCAAAAAACTTGGCTGTTCAGTTCTTAAGAGTCTAGTAGAAAATGATAAATTGCTGATCCCAGACATAGATATTATCAACGAAATGTACACATTTGTTGCAAAAGGTCAGTCATATGAAGCGGATGACGGACATACAGACGACCTTATGATGTGTCTTGTTCTTTTTGGCTGGCTTACCAGACAGGATTATTTTAAGAATCTTACAGAAAGAGACGTTAGATTAGACGTATATCAAGAAGAAATTCAAAGATTGGAAGATGAGGTAATGCCATTTGGTTTTATATCATATGCGGAGTTAGATGATGATACTCCGGGGTGGGACAAAGTGAATACATCAATTTCCTAAATATAATTTAGTTTCATATATAGGAGTCAAAGATGGCTTTACCTTCAGTTACAGTTCAAATTTCGGAAGATTCCTTTCAGGTTTCATCTGGTGAAGCCGTTAGTACATTTTATGCTGGCGCGGTTCTTTCTGGCATGACATTAATAAATGCACTAGGCACAACAGCAGAAGTAAATCAAAAATATATGGTAATACCAAGTATTGACAATTTATGGTCAAGACTAAATTTAAATTCAGGAAATGGGTCAGGTGAAATATTTGACGGATTTTCTGGTGGTCAGGGAGCAGAATATCCAATTAGTACCAGTGAAACCCGTTGGCCCAAAGGACCAACAGGTGATTGGAAAACTGTTTTCTATACTTTAGAAACAGTAGCATCATACGGTGCCCAAATCTATGCGGGTACTACATCATCAAATCCATTTAGTACAAGTGACTTAAAAGTAAATTGCATATTTGATGCTGATGGTTCTAGTGATGCAAATTTATCTGATATTTTAACAAATAGATCCAGTGATGTTTTAGCCATACACAGTACAATAGACAAGGGAGCCACTGCCAATCCTGCAACAAAATATCATGTATTTGTATATGGCACTAAAGAAATCATCCCAAGGGGAAGTAGTATAGAAAGAGAAACCGAATTAGGCGGTCCTATGCAAATTCCACTTTCTGCTGATTTGGTTGGATGCCTCGCTAGAACCTTTAGAATAGCAGAACCTTGGTATTCTCCTGCTGGATTTACAAGAGGAACTATTAATAATGTATATCGTCTGGTTTCGCCTTTAACAGCATCTGAGGCAAACACTTTATACAATAATAAAGTAAATCCAGTATTATCTTTTCCAAATGAAGGAGTCCTATTGTTTGGAGATAAAACAGGTGGTACAGAAAGAATAGGAGAAGTTAATTTAATTCTATATCTACAAGAACAAATTGGAATTATTGCCAGACAGTCATTGTTTGAAATTAATAATACAGAAACTAGATTAGCTTTTGTAAATAGAGCAACTTCTGTATTGCAGAGTGTTCAAAACCGATTTGGTATAACTGAATATAGTGTAACATGTAACGAAACAAATAATACACCAGAAGTAATTGCAAATGGAGACTTTGTAGCAAATATAACATATAAACCACTACATAGTATTAAGACAGTTAGTATAACATTTACTAGTGCCAGTGAAGATCAGATTCTTACTACCGGAGAGTAATAAATGTCGTTAAACTTAACCCTTAGAGATTTTAAAGACAGAGTTGGTCTTGGTACTAGAGCTAATCGGTATAAAGTCATAATGAATATTCCAAGTGGTGGTAGGTTTGGAGTAGAAGTTGCCGCTGCAACTCTACCCGAGTCCGAATTGCCTGCCATTCCAGTTGCATTTAGAGGTCGTATATTAAAAATACCCGGAGATAGATTGTATAAGCCGTGGACATTTACTGTTTACGATAGTCCATATAATATAGAAGTGGCATCAAAAACTGGGTGGAAAGCTTTACATGATTGGAGTAACTCTATAAATAATCATGTGAGTAATATTACCGCTTGGGATCCTGATAATCCAAATTCGGGTCCTGGTGTAGCAGATTGGGAAATTCATCATTATGATTTGAATGGTAATGATGTTCTTAAAAAGATGAAATTGTGGAATTGTTGGCCCAGTAGTGTAGGCGATGTAGTTTTAACTGCCGGTGGTATGGACCAATTACTTACATTTCAATGTACAGTTGAGTATGAATATTTTACATATGAGTGATAACGGAGAATAAAATGGCTTTAGATTTTTTTGGGTTTTCCATCGGAAGAAAAAGTAAAGAAGAGCAAATAGAGCAAAACATAAAGCAAGAGTCTTTTGTTTCTCCAGATGAATATGATGGTGCTCAAACACTAAACACAGGAGGTTTCTTAGGAACCTACGTTGATTTTAGTGGAGGTGTACAGAATGAAAACCAGTTTATCCAAACATACAGAAACATTGCTCTATACCCAGAAGTTGATATGGCAATCGAAGATATTGTCAATGATTCTATTATAATGGGCACTGATAGAAAGCCTGTAAAATTAAATTTAGATAACACCGGATTTTCCGAAAATATAAAAAACAAAATTCAAAAAGAGTACGATAACGTATTACGACTATTGGATTTTCCAAATAGAGCATATGAAATTTACAGAAGATGGTATATAGACGGAAGAGTTTACTATCATCTTATTGTTGATACAGAAAATCCGAGAGCAGGAATCAAAGAAGCTAGACCAATTGATCCGCTAAAGATAAAGAAAATAAGAAAAGTAAACAAAAAACCTTATGTTAAAGGTCCTAATTCTGTTCCAATTGTTACGCACGTTGAAGAGTTCTTCATGTATACCGATAACGATAAACAAAGTGGAACATATACAGGGGGAACAGGTATAAAAATATTACCTGATTCTATTGCATATTGTCATAGTGGCATCGTGGATTATAACACTAAGAATGTGGTTGGTTATCTACAGAAAGCAATTCGTCCAGTAAACATGCTTCGTCAGATCGAAGATGCGGTTGTAATTTACAGAATATCTCGCGCACCAGAAAGACGTATTTTCTATATCGACGTTGGTAATCTTCCAAAGCAAAAAGCTGAACAATATCTGCGTGAACTTATGAACCGATATAGAAATAAGTTGGTTTATAATCAAACAACTGGCGAAGTTCGAGATGACAGAAACCATCTCCACATGTTAGAGGACTTCTGGCTTCCTCGTAGAGAGGGTGGAAGAGGCACTGAAATTAGTACTCTTTCTGGTGGTCAAAATCTTGGGCAAATGGAAGATGTTGATTACTTACAGAGAAAACTTTATAGAGCATTAAATGTTCCATTGTCACGACTTGAAACACAAAATGGTTTCAACATGGGTAGGTCTGCAGAGATCACTCGTGATGAAGTAAAGTTTTATAAATTTATTCAGAGATTAAGAAACAGATTTTCTGGTCTTCTTACTGACATGTTAAAGAAACAACTTTTGTTGAAAGGTGTTATATCAGAAGTAGATTGGGAAGATCTAAACGATACCATTACCTTTACCTTTAATGAAGATTCATATTTTTCAGAGTTAAGAGAAACTGAAATATTAAAAGAAAGATTGCAATTACTGGGAATGGTAGATCCATTAGTAGGTAAATATTTCTCAACTGAATATGTAAAGAAAAATATATTACAGCAGTCAGATGATGAAATAGCACAAATAAAAGCTCAAAATGACGCGGAGCAAAGAGAAGCCGAAATGAAGGCAGCTCAAATGGCTCCGCCTCCAGGACCCCCTATGCCGGGTGCGGCTCCGCCACCTGCCCCGCCCGCATAAAAGTAAAAAAGATATACATATTTAATACTAACCCATAACATGAGGATAGATATGAGCACACATAAAATAATCAGAGAACTATTAGACGAAAATCTAATCGGCGCAAAGAAAGAAATCGAAGATGTTCTTTACATCAAATTAGGTGAACATTTAGACGAAATGTATGCCGAAGTTGCCCCAGAACTTCTTGGAGAAGCCAAAAAGAAGCACAAGAAGCACAAGAAGGGTAAGAAGCACAATACGGGTAAGAAGCAGAATGAGGACGAAAAGCCTGATTTTCTTGATGCAGATGGAGATGGTGATGAGGATGAATCATGGAAAGACGCCGAAGAAGATAAAAAAAAGAAAAAGAGCAAAATTAAAGAAGCCATCGAACGTGCAATGAGTGAGCAGGCTGATACAACTCCAGCAGGCAAATCACTGCAACCAGGTGGAATGAAAGATGAACCCGGCGATATCTCAACCAAGACAGATAAAAAAGCAGAAAAGGGTGCATCAAAGGCAGCTAATTCAGGAATCGGAGCATACTGATGAAACTTATCACAGAAATGAATGAAGATGTCGAGCTTATTGTTGAGGCTTCAACAGAAGGAAAGAAAAACTATTTCATTTCTGGCATCTTTATGCAAGCAGAACAGAAAAATAGAAATGGAAGAATCTATCCGATGGACGTATTAGGTCCAAAAGTAAATTCTTATGTTTCTGATTTTGTTGATAAGAACCGAGCGTTCGGTGAATTAAATCACCCACAGGGTCCTACGGTAAATTTAGATCGTGTGTCTCATATTATTAAAGACCTTCATTGCGAAGGTAAAAACTTTAATGGTAAAGCTAAAATTATGGATACTCCTATGGGTAAAATTGTTCAGAATCTTATGGATGAAGGTGCAAAGTTAGGCGTATCTACCCGTGGTATGGGTTCTTTGAAAACAATGAATGGCGTTAACATGGTTCAACCAGATTTTATGTTAGCCGCTGTTGATATCGTTGCAGATCCATCTGCTCCAGATGCTTTTGTAGACGGCATAATGGAAGGCAAAGAGTGGATATGGGATAATGGTATTCTTAAAGAAAAAACTATAGCAGAATACCATACCCAAATTAAAAATACTTCTGCTAGACAAATGCAAAACAAGTTTACACGATTATTTGAAGATTTCTTACGAAAAATATGACAGAGTATACACAGTAGAAAACCGTTTTTTATAAATATTCCAGAAAGGCATCAAGGAGCTTATTGATGAGTAACAAATCAAACCATCTCAATGAAGAAATTGGCGAAGCCATTAAAGAAGGTCTTCGTACATTTAAAGAGTCAACTGCTGCTGCAAAAACAGTAGACCCATCCGGTTATGATGATCCTGCATTATACCAGGATACAAGCGGAAGGGGTGTTCAGTTAGGAACATTAGAAACTCCGCATGACGCAGCACAAAACATGGCTACAATTCAAGCCAAGCCATCAGACGCTACTGGTGCCGCCGCTGCCCCATCAAAGAAGAAGAAGAAGGGCAAAGAAGAGCAAATGCAGGAAGAACTTTCTACTGCAGACTATCTTAACCAGCTCTTTGACGGAGAAGATCTTTCCGAAGATTTCATGGAAAAAATCGCAACAATCTTTGAAGCTGCTTTAACTGATAGAATTTCTTTCATTGAAGCTTCTATGCAAGAATCTTTCAACAATGCCCTAAATGAGCAAGTTGAAACTCTTTCCGAAGAACTCTCAGAAAAGCTCGATGAGTTCCTTTCATATGTTGTTGAGGAGTGGACCAGAGACAATGAAGTTGCTATAGAAAGAGGAATCAAGGCTGATATTGCTGAATCTTTCCTTACTGGTCTTAAAGAACTCTTTGAATCACATTACATTGAAATGCCTGATGAGAAGGTAAAGGTTGTAGAAGAACTCTATGACATCAAGGAAAGCCTTGAAGCACAACTCAATGAGCAATTAGAAAGAAATATTGAACTTTCTCGTGCTCTAGATCAAACTACAGCACAATCAGTTTTTGTTTCAATGTGCGAAGGTTTAACTGATACCGAAATTGAAAGATTCGGTAATCTTGCAGAAACGGTTGTATATGAAGATTATGATCAATATACAAGAAAATTAGGAATAATCAGAGAATCTTTTGTTGGAAGATCACCTCAAATGATCGAAGAAGATAGTGATTATTCAGTTCAAGACTTAAATGAAAATGTTTCACATAACGCAGGAACAGATCCTATTATGGAAGCATACACTAAAGCAATTGGTTTTCAGAACAGAAACAAGAAATAATTTCTAAGGAGAAAAAAAGAAATGTTTACACATAGAGAAGACAACACACCATACGATCAATTAGTCGAGAAGTGGAATCCACTTCTTGAGCATGATTCACTCGATTCAATCGGTGATTACCACAAGAAGAGAGTTACCGCTGTTCTTTTAGAGAACCAGCAGAATGCTCTTCGTGAGCAATTCCTTGCAGAACAACCAGCCAACAACATGGGTGGTAATTTCCAAAACCCACAAGTTGGTAATCAAGGTAACTTTGCTGGTTATGATCCAATTCTAATCAGCCTAGTTCGCCGTGCTATGCCAAACTTAATGGCATATGATCTCTGCGGCGTTCAACCAATGACCGCCCCAACTGGACTCATCTTCGCTCTTAGAAGCCGTTACGGTGGTGGTACAGCTGGTGCTGAAGCTCTCTTCCAAGAAGCTAACCCATTCGCTGGTGTTACTGAATCATCTGCACCTTCAGCAGGTCTTTCTGCTGCTCCATTTACTTCCGGTGGAACCAGAGAAACCGCTGCAAATCTTGTACAAGATTTCCGTGGTATGTCAACTACCACTGCTGAAGCTCTTGGTTCAGGTGGTGGTGCTAAGGATTTCGCTGACATGGGCTTCTCAATCGAGAGAATCGCAGTTGAAGCAAAGACCAAGGCTCTCAAGGCTGAATACAGCACAGAGCTTGCTCAAGATCTCAAGGCTGTTCACGGACTTGATGCAGAAACTGAACTCGCTAACATTCTTTCTACTGAGATCCTTAGCGAAATCAACCGCGAAGTCATTCGTACTCTCTATACAAACGCTAAACTTGGTGCCAAGCAAGGCGATATTGCAACTGGTGGTATCTACGACCTTTATGCTGACTCAGACGGTCGTTGGTCTGCAGAACGCTTCAGAGGTCTGATGTTCCAAATCGAGCGTGAAGCCAACCAGATTGCCAAGGAAACTCGTCGTGGAAAGGGTAACTTCATCCTTTGCACTGCTGATGTTGCATCTGCCCTCGCAATGGGTGGATTCCTCAACATCTCACCAGCACTCAATGTCTCACTCGACGTTGACGACACTGGTAACACCTTTGTCGGTACTCTCAACGGTAAGTTCAAGGTCTACGTTGACCCATACGCTTCCGGTTCAGAAGGTGCTGGACACGCATACGGCGACTACTGTGTCGTTGGATACCGTGGTGCCAACCCATATGATGCTGGATTCTTCTACTGCCCATACGTTCCACTACAAATGGTCAGAGCTGTTGATGCAAGCACCTTCCAGCCAAAGATCGGATTCAAGACTCGTTACGGTATGGTTGCCAACCCATTTGCCGAGAACACAAATCTTGATACACTTGGTGGAAACCAATACTACCGTATCTTCGCAGTCAAGAACCTTCACGGTTTCGCTGCTGGCGGTACTACCTGATAATCCTAAATTGGATAAAGAAGGAGCACTCTTCGGAGTGCTCCTTTTTTTATTATACATAGTAATATGATACACAGACATGTCGGCGACTATCCATCAACATCAAATCTACTAACAGGGAATCAGTTTAAATTCAATGTTAGTAGAATACCTATTCTATCTGAGTATGTTACAGGAGTTAATATACCTTCTATAGAATTTGTTAGTGCGGATCTACAGACTGCGTTTGGTGTGAATATTCCAACTGCAACGGGTAAATATATCTTTGAAGATTTAACTGTATCGTTTCTGATTGATGAAAAATTAGAAAGTTGGAGAGAAATATATGAATGGCTAATTCGTCTAGGACCAATAAACGAAAAAACCGAAGCAATTATGTACAATAATTGCAACGATTCTACTACTGTAGGCGAATTATTAATAACTAATAGTGCGTACAAACCAAGTTGGAAATTTAAATTTTTTAATATGTTCCCTATATCATTAACAGGGTTTTCCTTCACCACAACAGCATCAGATAGCATTCAGTTATCTTCTTCTGTTACATTTAGATATTCGTATTACGAATTGGAAGGAATAACCGGCGCATAATGGAGTGACTATGAATATTGAGAATCTTCGTGAGATGGTAAAAAAAGATTTAATTATAGATGAAACAAATCTAAATGGCGAATCACTGAGAACACCTCAGTTACATAATAAATATCTTGTTTTATTAGAAAACTCAAAACTAGAGTTAGAAAAAATACAGTTTCAAGAAAATATATTGAAAAAATATAAATGGTTATATTATGCAGGCAAGATAGGCGAAGAAGATCTTGCTCGATATAAATGGGAGCCATTTGAATATAATGTATTAAAAACAGATATACCAATGTTTTTAGATGCTGATGAAGATATGCAAAAAATTAGAGCGAAGATTTCATTGCAAAAATCTGTTGTTTCTTATCTAGAAGAAGTAGTAAAAATGATGAACGGGAGACAATGGAATATAAAATCTGCAATTGAGTGGATTAAATTTACACAAGGAATTTGATGGATATAATCATTCGGCAAAAAGATGCAGTTAATTTGATTGTAGAATCAGAAAAAGATATAGCAAAAGAACTAAACGGCTATTTTACATTCTACGTTCCAAATTATCAATACACTCCAGCATATAAAAAGAAAATATGGGATGGTCAGATAAGGCTATTCAATCTATACGGAAGAACAATATATGCTGGGTTGTTAGATTATATCATTCGTTTTGCAGAAGACCGTAAGTACAAATACGAGATAGACAGTGAGAAGTTATTAGAGAAAGGGACTGAAACTAAAGAACAGTTCGTGGATTTTGTTAAGTCTTTAAAGTTAAAAATAACTCCCCATGTACATCAGTTAAAGGCAGTTTATCATGCCATCAGAAGAAAAAGAGCACTACTTTTATCACCGACTGGTAGTGGTAAATCTCTGATTATTTACATGTTGGTTCGATATTGTCTGAATCAACCCACAAATAAAAAGATACTTATCGTAGTTCCTACAGTTGGCTTGGTGAATCAATTATACAATGACTTCAAGGATTATGCAAATAAAACTTGGAATGTAGAAGGAAATACACATCGTATTTTTTCAGGTGAAGAAAAGGCGAGCAACAAACCAATTGTAATTTCAACCTGGCAAAGCCTTTATAAGATGCCAAAGGAGTTCTTTGACGAGTTTGATTGTGTTTTTGGAGATGAGTGTCACCTATTCAAGGCGAAGTCTCTTGCTGGTCTTATGACCAAGATGACGAATGCTCACTTCAGAATCGGAACTACAGGCACACTAGATGGAACACAAACACATAAACTTGTCATTGAGGGATTATTTGGTAAACTGTATAATGTCACTTCGACTAAGAAACTTATTGACAAGAACCTATTATCTGACATAGAAATAAAGTGTTTGATTCTTGGATATGACGATGAAGCCGTCCAAGAAATGAAACGGAAAACGTATCAGGAAGAAATCAGTTATATAATATCTAACACAAAACGAAATGAGTTTATAAAGAAACTTTCCCTTAACCTCAAGGGAAATAGTCTTGTACTGTTCAACTATGT
>Ga0208161_1000234_pt1 | contig 31595 bp, 20 predicted proteins | sample CB_VirMetaG_3_FD_184538 | JGI IMG/M metagenome (GOLD analysis project Ga0208161, IMG submission 184538) | Freshwater to marine saline gradient viral communities from Chesapeake Bay - CB_1508_1S Viral MetaG (SPAdes) (version 4) | ecosystem: Environmental > Aquatic > Marine > Coastal | place: USA... | reverse complement strand
AGACATTGCTGCTGATGGGACTAAGCTAGATAACCACGTTGCTTCAGGCTCTGTTCACTTTACTGTTGCATCAATTGACCATGGCAGCATTGCAGGACTAGCTGACAATGATCACCCTCAATATGTTCTAAGTGCAACTAATCAATCACTTAGTAGTCTTGTAACTAACCACATTGCTTCAGGATCTGTTCACTTTACTGAAGCATCAATCCACCATGGTAGCATTGCAGGACTCGGAGACGATGACCACACTCAATACGTGCTAGCCACAGGGGCTAGAAGCATGAATAGCTTGAGTGTGACAGGGAACATTGCTGTCACAGGAACTGTAGATGGTCGTGACATCGCTGCTGACGGAACTAAACTAGACAACCACGTTGCTTCCGGCTCTGTTCACTTTACCGTCGCATCAATCGACCATGGTAGCGTCGCAGGCTTAGGTGATGACGATCACACTCAATACCTAAGAGCAGATGGCACTAGAGCCCTAACAGGCAACATTAGCGCAGGAACTAACAGAATCACAAACCTCGGAGATCCAGTAGGAACTCAAGATGCTGTAACTGCTTCTTGGGCTCTAACAAGCTTCCCACTTCTTGCACAAAACTTACTTGATCTTCCTAACCATGCCACAGCTAGAGATAATCTTGGATTGTCAGGAATGGCAACTGTAGCTGATGCTCCCGCAAACGGCAACACTTACGGAAGAAAAGATAACGCTTGGACTCAAGTTGATCACGGAAGTATTGATGGTTTGGATGATGACGACCACACTCAATATGTTCTAGCTACAGGTGCGCGAGATATCACGGGTAACCAACGGATTGATGGTGCCCTAGATGTAGGCAACCTATCTGCTACATGGGAGAACATGGCTTTAGATGTTGTTTGGGACCACTTACTCCCCCATGACCAGAACGGTAACTGGACAGCTAGCGTGGCTAACGGTGGAGCTACTTACCAACAAAACCAAGGACAGTCAGGAGGGATCTGTGAAGGTGTTGATATTCAAGGCGTTATGACTGCGAGTAACAATACTGGAACAGCGTCCACTGCTGGTGCGACTAAATATCACACCAACTTATCTACCTACTTGATCGCGGGGACCACCCATTATTTTAGATGCACTGCGAACAGAGCTACAAACATTAAAGTTAGATTTGGTGTTTGTAACGATGCTTTAGGAGCAACAGCTACTCCAAACAATGGAGCTTACTTTGAATTTGCTCCTGCAACCGATACAGATATTCAAGTCGTCACCGCAGCAGGTGGAACAAGAACCACGACATCAACCAGCCTAGCAGGGACCACATTTGCTGGGACCTTTAGATGGTATGCTATAAAGGTTACTGATGAAGGTGGTGGAGCTATCGGTATTGGTTTCTATGACTGCACTAATGGCGGAACCCTACTAGCAAAGCATACGACAAATATCCCAGCGTCTGGTGCTAACCGAGCTATGAGAGCATTTATCCAAGCTATAGGTGCTGGTCAAACCTATGGCTCAATGTGGTTAGACATTTATGGAGTCTATATTGCTGACTGGCTACCACAAAACTTTGTTCACTAATTAAGCTTATAACCACGCTTCATGAGCGTGATAAGTCTAGTGAAGAAGAGATCCTGAAAGATCAGCAGTTCGTGAATAACGTTCTGCAAGCTCTTCAGGTTCTCTTCCGTGAACTGCTTGTTCTTGGTCAACGTTGATAGCTGATTAGTGATTTCTTCTAATCGAATCACTTCTGTATCAGTTAGTTGGCCCGCTTTCTTCTCTAGCTCCGATGGTGTATTCATGCTTAATTACCTCGTATCCTTCCTTCTTGTAGGTGGTTAGTCGCTTCTTAAAATGATCTTGAAGGTAGCGAACATTCGTTGATCCGAAATCACAAACATAAACCGTTGGTTTAGTTTCGTGCGTGCGTAGGGCGCGACCGAGAGCTTGAATTGTAGCGATCTCGCTCTTCAATTCTCTAATATTGTAAAAGTGTGTGATCTCGTCAATGCTGATTCCTGTTTGTAACACTCGTGTCCCAATCAGGATACCATTCTTAGATTTTAAGAACTTATTGATCGACTCATACCGATCAGATAGCTGATCCTTACCCTCGATAGTAAAAACATCTAGTCCCGCCTTCTCTAGAGCTTTTTTAGTTCGACTTAGGTGCTCAAGAGATTTGACGAGGACTAGATGTTTTTGTGATTGCCCAAGATGTATGTTGTCTCTAATTAGCTCTACAAGATATCTTTCTTTCTCTTCGTCTCCGACAACATATTCATCGTAGACATCGTTATAGCTCGTATACCAGGAATCTTCAAGAGTTTGTTCAGAATATTTGAAATTAATTGTCTTGATGATTGGCTTGGTTAGATTGCCTTCCTCAATCAGTTCCTGAACAGAAACAACCTCATGGATAGGTCCTATGGCAGACTTCAGGTTTAGGAGTGGATACTTGTCCTTGGGTGGGGTGGCCGTAAATCCAAATCTGAACTCTGCTTCTGGGAAAGCACTGATTGCTGCTAGTGTGACCTTACCTGTGCAGAACTCGTGGACCTCATCTACCATCAGGACTTTGGACTCAGTGACATAGGGATCAATGATATTCTTGATGCTTTGGACAGTGGATAGCATCACACGCCCATGCTGAAATCCGTCTCCAAAGTTGATACCCAGACCCTCAATCCCACAGGACTTGAAGAACTCATAGCTCTGGGTCAGCAGATGCTTGCTGTTGAACAGGATGGTGATCATGGAGTCCGGGAAGCAGTTTACTAACTGCGCCATGATCAGAGTCTTCCCTGAGCCTGTAGGAGACTTCACAACCAATCGCTTGCGGTTTAGGGCCTCGGATACGCTTTCCTGCTGATAATCCCTTAGAGAGTAATTCTCGACCGGCAGAAGGCTTGGTGTGGGAGCATCGGACTCAAACCACTCTAACTCATACTTGATACCTAGCTTGTTGAGGGACAAACAAACATCTTCTAACAGTCCGGTGCTAAATACTCCTTTAGGGCTAACGAAGTATTTCTTGCCGTCCCACCCGCGCCCGCGACGGACATAGCTAGCCCCAGGATATTGGGCGCTGTAATGATGCTGCAATGCTTTTAGCAGTTCATCATTATTTGTTATGATTTGTGTCTTTAATTTACCAATTTTTAGCAGCATGGCGCTGCTATTATAGCTATAAAGGTGAAGTTATGTCAGAAGTAAAGCATATTACCCCAGATTTAGATAATCAAAACGTCGATGACTTAGTAAGTAACATCTTAGGTGGTATTCCAAAGGTAGAATACTCTGAGGTTAAGCTGCCAAGTTTAGCAACTGCTCTATACGGTTTAGAGACTCCTTACCTGCACGTAAGGCCAATGACCTTTGCGGACGAGAAGGCCGTCGCCGCAGCTAAAAAGAAGGAAGGCATGGATATTCTACTCTCTAGGTGTGTTGAAGAGAATATTAATCCTAAAAATTTATTAATGCAAGATAAGCTAGCAATCCTTTTCCATTTAAGAGCTATTTCTGTTGGAAATGAATATAGTTTTAACATTACTTGCAATCAGTGTGAATCAATAAACGAAAACGTAGTTGATATTATCAATACTTTCCCTTGCAAGTATGCAGAAGAGCCTGTCGAAAGGACAGTAAAGCTTAAATTACCAGAAAGTGGTAAGGAAGTTGTCATTAGAAGAGCATCATCTTCTGATCTAGAACAAGATCAGATGAAAATTCTAAATGAGCTTTGGAGATTCATGATTGAGATAGAGGGCATCACTAATGCTAAAGTAAGGGCTCAAGTAATTGACTACTTACCTAGAAAAGATGTTCATTTTATAATTAAGCATGTAACGCTATCCGATATTGGCATAGATCAAAAGTTCCTGTTTGTTTGCGCTAACTGTGGGCACCAAGAATTGGAGGAGCTAAAACTTACCAGTGATTTTTTTACAATGAAATAACAAGTAATTCTGCTTCACAAGAAAATTTATCTTTGGAGGCATATATACTTGTAAGACATTGTAGATTTACATATGCAGATGTAAAATCAATGACTCGTTTAGAAAGACTCTCTTTCTTAACTCACTTTAAGAAAGAAAAAGACGAAGAAAAACGTCAATTAGACAAATCTAAATCTAGGTAGGTTAACTATGAGTGATTATGACAACAATGGAGAGTGCATTACTATATTAAAAGTTAAAGGGCATATAACTTATATACCAGGTCGTTTAGGTAAAGATCTGCCTCCTTACTTTTCTTTATTTATAACTGCTATTAACTCAACTATATGCTCTAAGGTAGGATCAAAAGAATTTTATGGGGTTGATAACCCAACGAATGCCAAAACTAGGGTTTTTTCTTATTCTAAGTATACAAAATGCGGTAAGCCTTGCAGTGTTCGTAAAAAGTTGTCTGGTGAAATTTGTGCCAGACCTCATGTTTACTTTGAACAAGTCGCCTTAGACAATGGCGACTTTCTTTCAATTGGACAAGATGGTGAATCATCCGTTGTGACTAGAATTTGGCAAGTCTTAGAGGGGGCAGGTGGTCTATTTAATGGAAAAATTTTAACGAAGAAAAAAAATAATAATTGGCGTCCGCTAAATGATCCTTCTATAAATAAAGATCTACTCTTGTCATTGATTACAAAATTAGATAAGAGATTAGATGCTGTAATTAATTTTCCTGGGTGTTCAAAAGCAGATCTAGCATGTAAGACGTGTGAACTTATTGTGGATATAGTTTAACTAAGGTTTAAAAATGAGTTATTGCCAAACAGTAAATAAAGTATTCTTTTTGATGTCGTTTGATGATTTAACTACATCAACACTCGATGTAGTTTGGGATGTCACGCAAATTCGAAGTTGCTATGATACTGCTGTATCTACAGAAGTTTTTTGTGATAACGACGAAACTAATGACACTAGGGTAGTAGAATTTACTTTAGTAGAAAATTGTTATACTGCATGTGACCCAGAATGCAGCATCACAAGTTTAACCGTTTCTTCTGACTCAATAGGAATACCATTTACAATAAACCCAGTATCAGGAGGATCGACTGCTTACCCATCAAATGCTGGATGGAAGCAAATTTGGGATCTATTAGCTAATACAGTATCTTTACAACCAAATTCAAATATTTTTCCTTTAGAAAACACAATAAATTCTTTTGATTTTATTGATAACTTAGTAAGCTCTTTAGCAACTAAGATACCAAATTTAATTTTAAATTGCTCTTCTCCATCTGATCCTAAAACCTGTAGAACTTGTGATGATCCTTTAATAGCAGAAGCAAATGCTTCTCAAGGATCTGTAGCGATTTCTACACAAACAGTAGATAGAAATAATAGACCGAGCGTAGATAGCAGAGTTGCATTGAAAGTATTCTTCATGAATGATGGAGAATACATTGATCCTACAGAAATTGTAGATGTAACTATTTTTGATAGATCATCAATGCAAAACCCATCAACTATATTGGGAGCAGACGGATTACTTAAGGGAGAAGTAGCTTCAGGGCTAGCAAAAGCTTACTTTAAATCACCTATACTACCGGGTTGGCAAGATATTAGCGAGTATGTCGCAGGAGATTTAGGCTCTTCGGGCGTTTATAGAGTTCGTCAGGGTGAGTATATCGTAGTTCTTGATGGGGTCACAAATATCCCAGGACTTCACCCAATTTGGGGCAACGTAATTAATAACACCGCATCAGCTACAGGTGATTACATTGATGTATGGACAGTTAAATATCCAGCAGCTTCACTACCAAAAGTTGTTATAAACTCATTCTCACTATTCAACGATACTTTCTACAATTTAACCGAACCACTTCTTATAAAGTCTCATAATGAACTCATTACGAAGAAAGTGGTCTTGGGCAGTAAACAAGATATTAAGATAACCACTGAATTCACTGTAGAGAACAAGAACATTAACAGTTCAATAAGAAATCTGTTCAAGACAGCAGTAGCAATTAACCCGAAGATTAAGATTGAGAAGATTAATCAAGACCCGAACTTACCGGGCAGAACAACGATAGTAGACTTTACAGATGAACAAGACATTAGAGTTACTTCACAGAACACGTTCATCTACAATTGGAATACTGAACAACTAAGATATCACGCATCCATAGCAGCGGGGACGATCTCCGGGCTGCGTGGAATTTACGCTGTAACACTTAAATATAATTTGCTGAATGAAACCATTGTGGCACCACAAATGTATGTTCAACTAGTATAAAGGCGATAGTATAACTCACTTAAACCTGAAGACGCGGCGGTCTTAACGGCTGTCGCGTCTTCTTTTTGGTATAGCTCATTCCAGTCTTTCGCGCGTGGGCACGGGAGAAAACTAACCTTCTTGGATGGAATGCCTTGCCTCGTGATGAACTTAAAGTTGTCCATCATCGCCTGTTTCCCAGCCTCATCGTTATCCATAGACAACAGGATCGCGCCACCAAATTCACGAAGCTGTCGTGCCTGCCTCTTGGAGATTCTCGCCCCCATGATAGCTGTGGCATTTACACCGCAATCCTGGAGCGTAGCAGCGTCCACAGGGCCTTCCGTGACGACCACCCTCTCTTGGGACCAATCGAACGGGTAGAGGATCTCAGAGGCTCTCACGGCGCTGTGGTTGAGATACTTCGGAGACATGGATGGGAGGAAGGAGCGACCCTGGAAGTAGAAGATATGATTGTCTGCATAGAAGGGGATCAGAATCCTTCCTGCATAGCGACCTTCTACAGATGCGAACCAAGGTCTGTTCTCGTCAAATGCAATCCGATCTAGCTTGCGATCGAAGATGACATCTCCAATGTATTTGAACGTCTCAGGAGCGTCTACGAAGTGATGAAGCTCAAGACACTTGAACTCTTCCTTGAACTCGTCAATTGAGTAGAAGATCTTCTGTGCAGGTTCAAGCGGGGTCTCCTCCTCGTGGATACTCTTGATGCTATCGAAGATGACATTCGCTCGCGCACGCTCGTATGTGCAACCTTCGACGGAAGCGACAAGCTGAATAAAGTTACCACGCTTCCCAGACTTGAAGCATTGCCAAAGCCCAGTGTCAGTGTTGACTGACATGTGCATTTTATAGTCTGGTGCAAAGATCGAGTTGATAGTTATCTCACGCCCGCCCGAGACATACTTTAGGTTAGGCTCGAAGTTTTTCTTCAAAAATTCTATAATTAGACTGGGAGAAATCATATGACGTTCCTATCAACAATCTCAAATAGCAAAAGTGACATTATAGATCAGTGTCTTCTGAAGTTCCATTATAGATATAATGAGAGGCTCAAAGGCAAGAGCGCAAATGAAGAACCCTTGAACTACGGTAGCTACATCCACAAGATTTTCGAAGACGGTGTGAACTACACCAAGGTCGAAGACTTGCATCGGCTGTCTAACATGCTGATGGAGGAGTATCATGTCACACCCAAGCGGAAGAAGGATACCGACAAGTGTATTAACAACTTTCTCAGATTCAACAGCAATCTCAAGGGTGAGACGGTTTCTTGCGAGCTTCACAGCAAGATCGAGCTAGCCGAGGGGATGCAATATGAGTTTGTCATCGACCGCATCATCAAGGGGCCGGAGGGCGGCTACCTCATCATAGACTACAAGACCTCAAAACGAGAGAAGACCAAGGTAGAACTTTTTAACGACAATCAGCTACGCGGCTACGCTTACGCAGTTAACAAGCTGTATGACGTTCCGTTTGGCAAGATTACATGTGCCCACTACTATCCCCTAACTAATAATCTGGTGACGGTCAGATACTCAGCATCACAGATCTTCGAGTGGAAGAAGCGCCAGATCAATAAAGTCTGGAGAATTCGCAAGATGAAGAAGACCGAGTTCGTTCCAATGGAGAACGAGTTCTGTAACTGGTGTGAATACAAGAACGGCTATTGCCCGAAGTTCAACGACCCACACACTGTGAAGCACTGCATCAACGAAGAGAAAGAAGCTAAGAAATGAATGGAGAATATATCTCTATATCAATAGATTCAAAAAAATCTATAATAATTTCTTTCTTATAACGTCCCTTATTAGTTAAATAATTAATGAGGGACGTTTTCTTTATTGGTTTCTGATTCTTCATGGCCTGAAGAATCTTTAGTTGAAAAAGTTTAACTAATCTCTCGGAGTAGAGATGCTTCCAATCTTCTCTGAATTTAAAGCTTAAAGTGTATTCTATTAAATCATAGAACTCTAATATGCTTATCTTTATGTCGTTATCATACATACCTATACCTAAAAACACCAAGGCTTCAAGCATTCCTTAGCCTGACCAAGCTTAAATAAGCTTTATAGCGAGATTTTTTCGAAAATGAGTGATCTACTAAAAAATTTTTCTTCAGCAATGAACGATATTGGACTTCGTAGTCAAGTATCTAGGAAAAGAGTAGTTAGTAGTTTTGGTATCAAACCTGGTTCTGTATACACATTTTTCTACGAAGGCAAGCAAGTTGTATTTTACGTAGTTCAAACTAACAGAGCACCACAAGCAGTTTATATTTCTAATCAAGGAAATAAGCTAGTCACTGGATTTAAAACTGAATTTAACCCAGAAGAAACTAATGAATCCTTAAAGCTATTAGTTAAGAATTTATTTTCTAGTAGAAGAACAGCTAAATATAGTAAGGCTACAGAAAGAGCTATTGCTGCTAAAGATCCTGTAGATAACAGAACCATTAGAGACTTAGGTAATGGGAAGTCTGGGGATAATATCCCACCCAGTAGAACTAAAACCTTAATTGCTGTCGCAGGAATACAGAACTTTAGAACTTATAACTTCAAAAAGATGTCTAATATTTATCAAATTATATTAAATAAGCAGGGATAACATGGACGATAGAAAAGCAAGTGACCTAATAGAAGAGCTTAGAAAAGGCAGAGACCAGAGTAAAAGCGTTACAGAGGAATTAACTGATATTAACAGTTTTCTAAAACAACAAACAGCTTATCTTCGTTTAAATACTAGAGCATCTGAAGTTTTAGGAATAAGCTTAAAAACTAGTCAGACTAGTATGAAAAGCTTATCGGCAGGGTTCGGTGCGATAGATAATGAACTTCAACAATTAAAACAAAATTTTAGTGATTTATTTACGACTAACGTTGCTCAAGTTGCTGGTAATAAATTTGCTAGTGCAGCAATGAAAGAGCTTGGTGGAGATTTAAAAGCCCTTGTCCCAGTAACAACAGCTAATACTGTTCGATTAGCTTTATTCCAAGCTGGGTTAGAGAGAAACTCTGAAAGTTTATCCCTGTTTTTAGCTAGATCAGAGATTCTTGGAGAGAATCTAGAGCAAGTTACTTTTAATCTTAGAGGACTAAAAAATAACTTAGGGCTAAATGATAAAACCCAAGTTATGCTTATTGACGCAGTTTCTACTGCTGCGGGAACTTATAAAACTTCTAGTGAAAGTGTTTTAAGAGGCTTACTATCCTTATCCAATGTTTTAGCTGTAACTAATACCCGAGTTAACCCAGAGACAGCTAGACTTATTACGTTGGTCCAAGGTATGGTTGATAGGGTAGCCCCTGACGCTCTACAAACAGCACTAGAGCCCTTACTTACCAGAGGCCCTGAATCTATTAGACTTGCAGGAGCCCTTGGGGTAGGGGCTGAACTACAAAGACTTCAGGCAGGTGTGGGTAGTCAAGCAGAACAAGTAGAAAACCTTCAAAAGATACTGAAAGCTTTTGTGTCTTTCCGTGACCAGTTTGTTAGTGGAGATGTTCAATCTAATATTCTTACGTCTGATTTGATAGAGAAAGTAACACTTCTTAATTTAAATCAAATAGAAACTTTAAGAATAGCTGAACAATCTATACAACAAAACAAAAATAATATTGAAAAAATTGCTTCTATAAACGACGCTCAACTCAGTGTTGAGAAGCTAATGAAACATTTGTTCGATGGGTTCTCGGTATTAAAAAATGGTATATTCCTATATCTAGAAAGATTAGTCGATAAGTGGGGGCCAGAAGCCTTGAGTAAACTAGGTTTAATTGCTGCTGCTGTAGGAGTAGTTGTCGCGGGTTTAGCGGCTGTATCCTTGGCTTTAGCTCCGATAGCTCTCCTAGTTGGTCCTTTACTTACAATAGCTGCTGGTTTACTGGCTATGGCAACTTCTGTGGTAACTTTAGCCTTTCAAAATCCAGGTCTAATTGCTCTAGGCTCTCTGGTGAGTGCGTTCACTCCAGCAGGAGGGATTCAATCCTTGATGAGCCAATTGTGGCAACAGATCACAGGCTTTATGACGACTTATATGAGTATTAGTAAAGCACAGATTGATAAATTTGTAGCTGATGCTACGACATATATTACGTCTATTCTCCCTCCTGGTTTGGTAAGTGGGGATTGGTTTAAAATGATAAGAGACACAGTAACTGATTTAGAAAAAAGTATAGTTGATGCCCTCGCACCAATAGCTCAAGATACAGATGTTTTAGCGAATGATGTTAGACAACAAAAATTTTCTGATTTAGAGAATGAAGCCAGGAGATACTCTATGTCTCATGCTAAGATTCTATCTGAGATAATCAAAAAGTCTAACAGAGACTTAAGTGTTGACATGACCGCTGAAAATGCTAGGTATGAGATGGTTAAACAGAATCTTTATTTACGAACTATAGCTGAACAGTTAGAAAGACAATCTGATCTAATGATGGATACCAAGTTCAGATGGAATAACGCTAAATCAGGAGATGGATCAAAATGACAGCTTACGGCGATAAAGAAATCAGAGATAGGCAATTACATAAGAAAGGCTGGATAGAGTTTATCTTCCCAGAGAAAGGCAAGAGTAACTCTAAAAGTATTACTAGCAGTAATAAAATTAAAATGCCTTTTTATGAAAACCCTACCATCATCGAAATGAAATCAAGTAGACTTTCTACTTATAAATTAATAGGAAGAAACAGTGATTTATATTCATATCTAGGAGCAGATTCTAGACAATTTGAATTGCAGTTTAGCTTCACTCTACCACACTTATTTCATTTTTTAGAAAGTTTTCCTAAAGCATTACCAAAACAAAATCGCAAGTTTACTTTCTTAGGTAATGATAGAAAACTTAATCAGATATCTGAACCTTCTTTGTTAGACATTTTTGATGAAGCTGATAGGCTAGGTTTAGCTAGAAAAAATACAACAGCAGAACCTGAAGTAATCTCTGATACTTTTGAAGAAATTGGTCCACTAAAAGCAAGACAATCTATTAAAAACTTTGAAGAGAGATTTTTAGACTTTAGAGACTTAAATAGTGATCCACAAGGTGTTAGAGGGGCCTACCTATTTTTTATAAATTTAGTTAGATCTAGCGTAATAGGAAGTGAAGAAATTGGTTTAGGACCTCCAATCCTTAGATTGAATTTTGGAGCTATGTATAAAGACATTCCGTGTATTGTCACCAAATACAATATTGAAATGGATGATAATTCAGGGTATGATACTGTAACACTACTACCAAGAAGAGTTAAAATTAATCTTAGTATGAATGAAGTTAGAGTGGGAGATTTCACATACCATAACCCAAAAAACAAGGGAGTCGCAGACGACAATATCCCAACTTGGGAGTCTTTATTTAGGGCAGGAACTCTAGACCCTAGAGCTTAAAACATATAGGAGAATATGAAAAATGATGCACTATGCAATGGGATCTGAGACTGTTTTCCATAAAGGAGTAACTCTAAAAACCATAGTTGGGAATACTCAAGCAGATAAGTTAGTTCAAAAATTTAATGAACAAGAAAAAACCACTTATACAAAAGTGCCTACAGGACTTGAACATAGACCTGATCTGCTAGCTAATCAACTATATGGAGATCCCGATCAAATATGGTTAGTGTGTTTATCATCTAATAGATTCGATGTTTTCGAAGATTTTGATTCCGGCTCTATAATAGAATTACTGTAAAATGAATTCTTTAAATCCAACTCCTGGGCCGTGCATCTTAATAACAGATAACCCAGACATAGCAACTGCTTTTAATGATGAGAAAGTTACTGAGGCGGCAGGTAAAGGGACTGCTTCGGTGGCTTATCTAATTAGCCGTATTAGAGATACTTACCCACAAAGCTCTTTATTTCTTAGTAATCAAAACACAGGTTTCCTGTCATTAGATGTTGAGTGCATGGCAAACTCTTCTCCAAGAGCAACCATTACAGCATTTGAAACTTCTGAATTTTTTGAACTAAACATTTTAAGATCTGCAATAGCAAATCTTTTAGAGAAAAAAAATAGCGTAGCAGGGTTAAGACCAATTATTGGCCCAACTAGAATTTTTTACATAGCTTTTGGCTCTGGAGACGAATTAAATTATTGGTCGTCTTTTTCAGGATATAGACTCATAGGCGCGGAAAGTTTTGATAATTTTGATGAAGCTAGACGCATCACTTTAGAGTTTGCTGCTGGATTTAGTTTATCAGACTTTTCGACTGATGCAATAAGCACTTTTGCTAATCCTGCCTTAATTAGAGAAGGTTATATTGCAGTATTTGATAAATTTAATAAGAAAGGTTCTGGCGGCGAGGATTTCGCTCCGATAAGCGTTTATGCAGCAGCTAACCCAAATATCAAAGCTAGAAGGGACTATAGAAACAAAAATTTACCATTTTATCTTGCATCAATAGAAAATGTTATTGATAAAGCTCTTCAAGTAATTTTTGATACAGATAATATTTTTATTATAAATTATAAAGAGCCTTACCCTTTAATTCAGCGTATTATATTAGAAAATACTGTTCCAATTACTTTAGAAGCTGAATTTTCTAATATTTTAAATTTATCTGAGTTACCAAGAGCAGGTTCTTTACAATTACAAAAATTTAGAGCATTTAATAAAATTTTAGAAAATATAGCATCAATTTTTAATTTCAATCTTACTCCTGGTATCAAATCGCCTTCTAAACAAATTAGAACTTTACAAGAAATCATAAGCACTGACGATTTAAATTACACATTAGAAAGTCTGAAAACTTTAGGATTTTCTTTAAATACAGACATAGAGGGCGGAGTAAGCAAAGTTGAGATTGATAGAATATTAAAAAGCTTTCAGGACGGATACAATAAGCTATTAGGGACTGATAGTTACTCTTACATAAGAGAATCCGACTTGAGTGTTTTAGCAGCAGCAGACGAAGCTTTAACTAAGCAATTTGGAAAAAGCTTTTTTGATAGACGTAAACCTTTAGTAATTTTTGGGCCAAAGGAATTAATATCTAATTATTTTTACGGTTTAAGCTATAAAACAAATTTAACATCTGATTTTAGCGAGTCCTCAGAACAAGTAAAAAAAGTAAACCAAAAAAACTTTGAGACAGTTTTTAACTTATACAATAGCCAAAATTTGAATGATAAGACATTAATTAAATTACTAGAAGGTCAAGAGGACTTAAAACAAAAATTTAATAATGTAATTAAAAATAATAACTATCCAATATTTAAACATAATATGCAAAATAGTAATGTTCTATCTTTGAAAATATCAGATAATAGAGCTTACTTATTGTTACTGTCCCAAGCTTATTCAGTATTAAGTGCTTATGCTTCTATTAAAACAACTTTATTAAAAGATCCTGCTTTAGAGTTAGAGTCTCAACTAGAGCGAGACACAGATGCTGTTATAAGAAATAAAGGAGTCCAAGACCTTATTGCTTATGGTCAAGGACCTCCAACGCCAGACGTAGCTGATATTCTTGAAGTAGAAGGGGTTTACAAAGCACTCGATAAAGTATATGAAAAACTTAAAGAGACAAAGAAAGGAACTTTTATCTATAGACTGGCATCAGCTACGAATAAAGAAAGACTAGATATTCTTTTGAACGAGGTCGGGGAATATAGCCCCTACATTGATTTCATAATAACATCTACCTTCCTAGGTAGACCGGCACCAAGCAGTGAACAATTAGATGCAATAAAATCAGAATTATTTAGTAAACAGATATCAATAGAAAGAAAACTTGAATTATTGAAAAGTGATAGAGGGTTTAGTGAAGAGTTATTAAAACAAGAGGCAAAAGCCTTTATTGATTCAAGACTACAGACGTATGGTCTTATACGGAGACTGGAGGATGGTTATGCTTCAGATCCTATAGCATTTTTCTCTGATCAATTAGATGTATTAGATAAACACTTATTTCAAGTTGAAATAGAAACTTTACCATTCTTTGCTATATCAAATTTTAGTTTCTTATTAAGTCCTTGTTTCTTATTCTCTCAAAGACCTCCATTTATTGGAGATAGAAAAACTAGGAATCCACTAGACTCTATTAGTGGAGGCTATTATATTACAGGTTATCACCACACAATAGACCAGAATAAAGTTGTTAGTAGATTTGTATTGTTTTCACTTCAGACTAAAGATATAAATGAAGATGATAAGTTAGGAGGCTAAAAATGAAATTATTAACAGCAAGTGTCATTAGTAATACTGATATTTACCAAGCTGGTAGATTCATTGTTAGCTCAACATCATTTACTGGTCCTAGATCTTGTATTTACACAAGCCCATTCGGTGGTTTACATAATCCAATAGATGGACAAAAAGCTGGATTTTTTGCTATACCTAGCATTGGACAGACTGTATTAATAGCACAAACCGATGACGTAGGAGGAGATAACTACTACTTAATTAGTGTTGTCCACGACATCGACACTAGATCAGACGGAGACTCAATCCCAGCCGTAGCCCGGTCAGGGCCTGTCCCTAAAGAACTTTATGATCTATATCCGGGATCACCTCAAAAAGTTGTAATTAGAGACGCTTATTCTAATCGTCTAGTCCTCTCGCACGCTTACGCGCCCGAGAAGAATAAAGAAGTGAATAGAGCCGAGTTGATTGGATCAAAAGGAAAGAAGCTTAGTTTAGATGAAAGTCCGTTAGTTAATAGAATTAGCTTAGAGAATGAGTATAGAGACGGGTTTTATCTTACGTCAGACATCTCACCGATTTCCCCAGACATGGGAGAAAGGCATATGATCCTCAGAACTGTGGGGATGATGCAGCATCTGAGTGAATTAGGAATAGAAATGATAGTAACTGAAGGCACTGAATTAACTATTTCTAATGAATCAACTGGTATAAATTCTGGTGGTGCCGCTGCCTTTGGTAATGTTAATCTAAGATCAAAGTTTAAAGATATTAACATAACTTCTGATGGAGAGACTGGTAATATCTTAATTAGGTCATTAGGTTCTGATGGAGTAATTCAACTTAATTCTAATGGAGATATAATTATAAAAACACCTTCAGATAAAAATGTATACATTGAGAGTGGTAATATTAACATAAAAGCCGAAGAAACTCTTAATCTTGAAGCACAGAACGTATATATTAAAGGCAATAATGCTACGACAATTTCAGGTGGCGGATCTTCGGTTTTAGATTTAACACCTTCGGACGCGAGTCTAGGAGGAACTTTAGTTAATCTAGCACCGCCTACTCCCCTACAGGCACCAAACGGAGCCGAAACTCGAACAGCAATTCAGAATGATTACGGAGAATAATGGCAAACTTTGATATAAACTTATTTGCAAGTGTAGTAGGAAGAGACGGTAATCTTCTAGACTCAATACAAACAAGTTTTGGCTTCCCTTCATGCTTGAAGCAGCTAACTGCTGAAGCAGTCGCGTTGATACCAAGATCTGTTCTAAATCAAGTTTTAGGGTCGGGAGAGTCAGCCGAGGCTAAGGCTGATTCTGCGCTAGCATCAATCTATAACACTTTTTCTTTCCGTAGTGGCGTAGTTAGTTATGTAACTAAAGATGGTCGAATACAGTTCGAGTCTAATAGTTCTGATTTGCTTGCAAATACGGATGCTAAGGAAGAAGTAAGAGAAACTAACGCATTCCTAGATTTATTAAATGGCCTTGACGCAGCAGCCCAAGTTGGAGGCAACCTCTACAGAAACATTGAATCCCAATATCAGAGACTTCAATCTATTAAGCAATGCCTAGAAAAGTTTAAAAATATTCAACGCTTCAAAAATGGATTGGGCGCAGATGAGGCTGCGGCTAACCTTACGAATGAACAATACGACTCTCAAGTTGCAGCGGCTTACAGTAGATACTCCGCTCAAGTAAGTGCTATTGTGGCTGAAGCAGCAGCAATAAGTAATGTTGTATCGGTTATACGAACTGAGATAGCCAGAAGAGAGCTAGACCCAGATGCAGAACCAGAAATAGATGCAAGATTTGCTAACTTAGTCTCAGGAACAAGTTTCAGAGTGCAATCAACTGACGAGGATGATACAGGAGAGGAAATCATCAGGCTAGTTTATGGGCCACCAGAGACAACTAATGGTAGATATATCCTAACTACAGACGGACTCTATTATAATTCACAAACGGACAACGAGCTAGAGCCAGTCTTACTATTTATATCAGATACTAGTGCATCAATAGGGGAAGCAGAAAAGTGGAAGTTTAACTTCCCTCCAAATGTTGGAGGGAAAGGTGACCAAATAAACTCAAAAACTTTTAATAAGTGGATAAATACTGTCTTTGATGAAAATATAATTGATGATTCTGAGGATCTACAAGAGCACTACAATAGAGATCATTTTTTACAAGTTTTAGACGGACAAAAAGAAAAAAGAATATTAGATATAAACAAACAAATTGATAATCTGATAGAATCAGAAGCATCTCTTTCAATAATAGAAAATTTTAAACAAAGTTTATTAAGTGAAGTTGCTTATCACAATAGTAAAATAAACAGAAGGAAAAAGCAAATAGAAATTGCTTTCAGAGCTCCTACAATTTTTGGAAGAGGCACAAGCCCCGCGCCTGGGAAAGTTCCAATTAATGATTTCTCTTATCTACAAGATTGTAATATTTCTCTGTCTTTGAATACACAAAAAAACTTAATCTTGAATCAAGAGGATGTTTCCGGTGTAGTCTTACCATTGAAGCCAACATTTGTAGTTAGCAAGTCCCCAGACGCCACCGAGACGATCGAACACCTGATAGTTCCTGAAGTGGGCATTGGTGGAATAATCATTGATGATAGAGATCCCAATGACTCTAGTAGCTTGGAACTTGCCATAAGTGATGTAGTGACTACTGATAACTTAATATCAGTTTACAACTTTTTAAATAGTAAAACAACAATACCGAGCTCTCTTGATTTTAATGTTTTAAACTGTAAGACCACAGATGATTACAATAATGCTCAACTAGTAGCACCTAATGCTGAATTTGTTTTCGGTAAATCTGATCAAGCCTCTTTTGGCTTTGGGTATGGACTAGGGGCAGCATATTTAGAAGGTATAACTAGAAACTATGGAATCTACCCTTCAGCTCTAGGTAGTTATGTAAAATTACCAGACACTGAAGAATACCAGGACTGGCTATACTCTAAATCAGGGGCAACCTTTGATACTTGGGTCTATGCTCCGTATTTAACCTTTGATGCCTCCTGGGACGATGGTCTAGATACCTCAAGTCTTTACAGACTAATCCTTGCTTGCGAAAATACTGGATCACTTTCTTCAGTAACCAGATCTCCCTCGGAAGATATACTTAATGTTGGTTATACCGATGGATCTGATTTTACTAAAGGTCTAATCATGGGCTTCACCCGAGACCTTAGATGGAGAGGTCAGTCTGGACCTACTAACGATGGCAGCCTACAGAAAGGCGAGGATGGAGGCTTTATATTAGCACCTACAATCGGATACGACTCTTCTTCAGTCGCTTTCATAGCAAAAGCAAAAGCCCAAAATACCTGTTTGAACACTTCAGGTTGGTTAGGCATGTATGTTCCTTTAACTACACAGACAGATTCAGGTAAAACTTTAGAAGATTGCTCAAAGGGTTTCTGCCAGCTATCTCTTACCTTCAACTATAAGACTGATACCGTTAGTTTATTTTTAGATTCTGAGCTTTTATCTACGTCTTCTATATCACAAGTTTTTGGATCTTCTCCAACAAAACCAATTAATTTACCAACATTTAAAAAACAAAATAGCTTTGAATACTCCCAAGATACTGTTGGATATTTAGCTCCTGCATCTCTAAAAACTGGCCCAAGGCTGAACAGCTACTTTACTCCATGGATTCTAGGCGGAGGTTACACAGACGGAATGTCTAAGACTGGTAACTTCATGGGCGGAGATTACGGAGGAGTTCGCAGTGGTTTACGAGGATTCTTAGGTAGCACAAAGTTTTATAGTAAACCGCTAACTCAAAAAGAATTAAGTTTTAATTATTCAGTTCAAAGTAAATTATACAAGAACCTAGATGGCGTAAATAATGAATATAATATCATTATCGCAATCGGCCAGAGCAACATTGACGGAGTGTCAGCAACTTATGAAGACCCAGGAGTTCCTGAAAGATTCAGAAGAGCCCAAGCAAGAACTAAGATCTGGATGCCTGAGAGCTTCTTAGCCAGCGCAGGAACTTGGGAATACTTAGACCCAGTAAATATCTCGAACCAAAGCTATGGTGGATATAACACAACTAGGTATGAGCTTTATGGTAGTCCTGAACCGATTGATCCTCAATTCCGATTTAACTTCTATTCCCATAGATATTATGATCCCGTCATGCAATTTATGCAGAGAATGGCAGATGACCTTAATGACGATGTATATCTCATCAAGAATACTAAGGGAGGAACATCAATGCTTAGTGGACTACCTTCACCAGTTGACCTACTCTCTTGGACTAGAAATACCACATTACCAGGATTCCAAGGTTATGATTTATACTCCACTCTGAAGCTTGATACTTCAGCAGCTATCTCTGCTTTGAGAGGGCCTTCCTACGCTAAGGTTACAGTTAAGGCTATCTTGATGATGCAAGGTGAATTTGAATCAGGCAACTCAACGTTCCCGGGCACGCCTTACACTAATCCTGGAGACATGGCTCAGGAGTGGGATCAGTGCTTCACCGAACTCTTATACCCCAGACTCCAACAAGATATTAAGGAAAGCCTCGGAACACCAGACGCCCCGGACATCCCTGTAATCTTTACAAAAGTCCATAGTGAGCTAGAGTCTGTGTCATTCCCGTATGTTTCGGACGTTCAAACACAACAAGAGACAGCAGCAGCTAGAGCAGAACTTAATGCTTATTTAGTTGATGTTGATGGATTAAGCTTCACTGACGGAACTAGAGTCCACTTTAATGCTGAATCTCTGACAACTATTGGGAATAAACTTTACGACAAGTATAAAGAGATTACTGAGTAAATCTTGAATATATATTGACTAGAGGTATCAAATGTTTAATCTAGGAGAACAAGAAGTTGTCAGAGGAACTATCCCATCTAATGAAATTTTAGCTGGTATTAGACGAAAATCAAATAGTAAACGTCTTGGTCTTAAATTTCCTTTTGAAAATACACTGAATGGTTACTTCTCAAAGATGGCAGATACCGCCGTCGTAAAGTCTAATCTTAGGCAGTTGATAATGACGGAGCCAGGAGAGAGGTTAATGCTGCCTGATTACGGGTGTCCTCTAAGATCTTTGCTATTCTTGCCTCTAGATGATGACCTTATCTCTGAAATGAGAGAGAGAATTTTTTTCTCAGTAAACACTTATTTACCGACTGTAGAAATTTTAAGATTAGATGTTGAAGGATTAGATGAGTTTGCATCTAACGGCGTGCCTACTATTAAAATTACTTTAGTATGTAAGATTCGAGACTCTATTGATTCTATCTTTGATGTGAGTGTAGTATTATGAACTTTGATGGAACAGTCGGCTCAGATTTCCTAAAAGCCGTAAGATACCCAGAAGAACGAAAGCAAAGTCTCATAGACTTTGCTGGCTCAGACTTCACTACTCTTAGGCTAAATTTAATTGATTATATCAAAGCAGTTTACCCATTAGATTATAACAATTTTGTTGAATCTGATTTAGGTATGATGCTCGTAGATTTAGTCGCTTATGTCGGGGCTATGACCTCTATGAAAGCAGACTACTTAGCTAATGAGAACTATTTGAGGACAGCAAAGAATAGAAATAATGTTAAAAAACTATTAGAACTCATAGGGATTCGATTAAAGGGACCAATAGCAGCAGCGGCTAACGCGACAATCTCCTTTGAGAATTCTCCTTATGCTCAAGCGGATGATGTCTTAGTAATAAATTTTGCAGACAGAATTGTCCAAATAGCTTCCCCAGAAGATGGAGCACCACTTACATACACGCTCTATAAAGTTACTAATGGCTTAGTTGATCTACCAAACGCTGAAGCCTCAATAACTCTAACTGAATCAGAGGGCGTAGGTTTTGATTATGATAATCCAGGGTCTGTGGTTATTCATGATAACTTAGTATTACTGGAAGGTGCTTTGGTTAGAAAAACTGGGACTTTTGGAAGCTTCACAGGCATAAAAACTGTAGCCCTGGATAGCAGCCCAGTCATAGAAGGGTCCATTGAAGTATTTATCAATGGCACTAACCAAACCAGTGGAGTCTATAGCAGAGTAGATAACATATACTTCGCCTCGGGCGGAGACGCTAAAATCTTCCAAGTTATCTCTGATGATGATTTTAAAGCCACTGTAGTGTTTGGCGATAACCTAATCGGGAGATCCCCAGCCCCAGGTGATAGCTATGTCATAACGTATCGAGTTGGTGGAGGGACAAGAGGTAACATTAATAAAGAAATCATCAATGCTCCTATACAACTAACTAATACAACTCAATCAACTACATCCAATGGAACACTAGAGAACTCTAGTAAAGCGACGGGAGGCTCTGACGCAGAAACAGTAGAGCACGCTAAGAAGTATGGACCGTTATCCTTCCGAAGACAGGATAGAGTAGTTACTCTACATGATTTTGATTCTTTTGTGAATAGCTTTATTTCTTCGTATGGCTCCATTGGTAAATCTGTTGCAGCCACGAGACGAGCTTATTCCTCTGCAAATATTATTGATGTTTACGTATTAGAGAAAGCATCTGATTTGCAAATGAGAAAAGCAACTCCAACTTTTAAGAAAGAACTAATAGATGCTATAGAACCAAAAAAGATGTTGACAGACGAGATAGTTGTAGTTGATGGTTTGATAAGAACCTTAGACTTAGTGGTGACCGCTAGAATAGATAGGGAGCTTAGAGAGAACTCTGAGATTATTAAACTAAAAATTAGAGACGCGATACTATCTTACTTTAATGTTGACAACAGAAGTTTTGGTCAATCATTTGAACCTGCTGATTTAGCTAGAGTTGTATTCCAAATACCTGAAGTAATATTCGCTTCGGTAGACAATTATCCAGAAACTGTCCTCATTGATTTCAATGAAATAATTCAGTTAAATAATCTAACCATTAACCTAGTGAGAGTTTGATGACATCACAAAGATTTACTACAAAAAAAAGAAAGTTTTTTAACAGAAACTTCTCAGATGTAATTCAATTCTTTTTACCTGAGCAATATATCCAAGCAGATTTGGAGAGTTCAGGTGTAGTTGTAGATCCAACTTTAGATATTATTAAATCTCATGTAGACATTGCTAATAATATTAATTCTATTAGACCTCTAGATCCTGGCGAAGATTTTGATTCATTAGATACTTTTGACGGTATTTTGTCGTTTTTTATTAAACAGAATAATTTCACACAAATTTCATCAGAGGAATTTGATAGACATATCCTGAATCCATTAGGCTATTCTTTTAAAGATTTTGACGGAGCTGTAGAATTTAGATCGGCTTTACAAAATAATATAATACCAAAAATTCAAACGAATTACGCACAAGATATTTTTAGTGGAGCATCTGGTGTTGATGAGTTAACTTATAGAATAGGCTGGTTCTACTTCTTAGCTGGCAGTTCTACTTACTCTTATCAACCATCATCAATTGTAGTCGATTATTTTGTGGATAATCTCTACAAAGGAAATTCTTTAGATATTGCTGACGGCATTAATGCTCTTACAACTTTTATCTGGCACAATCAGAGCAGTCTATCTAATTACATCCCTAGTAACTTTCTTTCTGGGTCAGATACCTATACAAGCGGCACACAAAACTTAGAAAAACTAAAAACCTATAACTCCATAATTTACTCTAGAGATTATCTGAACTTAGGTGACACTAAAGTAAAAGATGCCTTTGAACTGTTTGATCAGACACAAGAATACTATCAAGACACCGTATCAAACGGTCCGTTCTGGAGACTTGTCAAGGCTTATTCTTACGCCTTCGCTGATAGACAAAATGAAGTTAACCAGATAGAGACCCTCTACGATTTAGAGCAATGCCCGGACGACTTACTCCCAGAACTAGCAAAACTTATAGGCTGGGAGCTTATTGGCTACGATCCCAAAAAATGGAGATTGCAACTTGCTAATGCGGTTTCTGTCTATAAAGCCGCAGGCACGAAGAAAAGTATTACCACAGCAGTAAATAGCGTCTTCACTCCAGGAGTAGTCGATGTTTCTGGAAGTATTCAAGAGCTTTGGGAATCATATATTCCATTCTTAATTTTGTATAGTCTAGCTACGGAATCAATCCACTTCAAAGATTATTCTACCTGGACTCCTGACAAGGCAACGCAGTTAGGTTTATTTGATTATGATTACACTAATTTTGAGAATAACATAAGACTAGCTGTAGATAAAATTTTATTAGTTTTATTTAATGAGTTTCCTAATCTTTTTAGATTAGCAGGAAAGCCATTTCCTATAGATTCATCATCATTTGTATTTAATTACAGGAATGTTGATTATCCTATCCCTCCATTTGAAGAAATTCCATACTACTTAAGCTGTGATGTTAGTAAGCCATTTTTGCTAAGGCTAGCAGATCTGTTAGTTTGTTTTGGCGTTCCCGAAGAATTTGCCTTAAAGGTAACTAATTATATTGATGTTAATACGATCTCTACTGTAGACGAAGCATATCAAGATTACTCAGAAAATAATGGATGGTTATTTTTTACATTAACTCACCAACAAGCCCCTAACTGGAGTTCAATAGTCATTGATCCTAGAAACAAGAGAGAGAATTACTTATCACTATGGAATGGAAAGTCTTCTCATTATAAATTAAATTTTGAGGCTGAGTCATTTAATTTCTCAAAAGATACTTTTGAAGTTGATTCTAGACTAGCAATACTTGTAGCCAATCGACTAGCTGACATCTTCTCTCCGGCCAAAGCTGTAAAAGATTCTTCTGTATTGTTACGAGATACAGATTTCTACAATAGCATCGACCAAATTAACCCAGACATTTACTTAGACAAAGGAGATGAATTATCAGGTGATTTGTCTGCTGTAGTGTTATCCAATAGTGAAGAATCAGCTATGGATATTTTGGGACCACTTGTAGAGTTTACTGGAGGAAGATTTACATACTCTTCAATAGTAAATACTGAATTATCTTCTACCGCAACCATAGTCTCATTAAGAAATAGTTACAGAAGAAGAGGCTTACATAATAAGCTGAATATTGCTGGGTATTATGATAGAACTGGATTTAATCAGCCATCTTTCAATGAGATGTTACCAGAGAGACGTGGAGGGATAACTTATAAATTATCTTCATACAATTACTACAATAATCCCTTCTTAGCTCTTAACCCACTTAAAGGATACGCACCGGACGATGACCAGTATGGTTTTGTAAAGGCTCTGTTGCCAAGAACAGTAGAAAGGGTTTATCTACCAATGGCTAGTGCCTATGGCGGAGGAGGCTCAACTGCTAACTTTGATTTCACTGAAATAAATAGACTCTTAAATGAGGTTTCTGGTAGAAGTTGTCAATCTATTCTCAAATTTTATGTCGATCATCCTAATTATATTAACTTAGAAACTAAGGAAGTTTACGACGAAGTAGATGCAGTAACTAGAAGGCGTAGATATTATGGGTTACCTGCATTCCTAGAGAATCAAGGGATAGGTAAACAAAGTTACCTTGTTCCTCTTAGGAATGGGGTAGAGTATGGCTTATCAGGTTATGAGACAGGACTACCACTAAATAGTGCTATTTCTGGTATATCTATAGACTATTCTAACACGTTATTCTTGAGTGCGTGCTCTGCATTAATTATGGAGCTAGGTAGTGTTTACGATGGAGATCCGAGAATCGCACACATTGAAGTCGGATTCTTAGGTCACGAGGGCAATTGGTCTAATGCTTTAGCTTATGACCATAGTGTAGATCGTTATACCTTCTCAAGAAAAGCTCCTGCGGAGTCCATAAATTTATTAGTTAGTGCGTTTGACGAAGCTTTTGATATAACAAAAATTTCTGGTAGATATCTTGATACCTTAGACAATGAGCTAGAAACTACAAATAGATTATTGCCTATTAGGCCAACAGCATTAACTTCTGTAGATATTGATGTAGGTCTTAATGATACTAACTTTACTAAGACTACTTTAGGTCGTGGCTCTGGCTACACACAAGTTCAACAATCATTTTACGGAGTCGCTGATAACTACCTGACAAAAATGAGGGTAGCAGAAATAGATCCAATTGAAACACGCTTTTGGAATGTTTTTAGAACTAGAGGAGCATCTTTAACTTACCAAGATTTAGGAGAGTCATTACTTTCTTTCAGGCCAAGTATTATCTCCTTCGATGATGGTTACAAGGAGCTAGATAGAATACGCCGCTTACCTCAATATTCTAATCCGATTCTTTACCAAAGACAATTAGAATCAACTATCGCCATGGGGTATAACTTCCATGTATCCCTTTCTTATCTACCAAATGTTGTTTTTGAAGATGAACGATTCTATGTTAGCCTTACTGTAGAGAACAATGGAGTAGCACCATTTTACTATAACTGGCCGATGATCCTAACGTTCACTGATGGATCAACCTTCCTAGATATACAGACACCATGGGACATTCGGCAAGCTACACCAGGAACTAAAATCTACTTCTACTTTGTCCCAGTGAACCAAATAAAAGCTAATTTTTCAACGCCTTCAGAACTTACGGTGTTGTTAAGTATTCAAAAACCAGCAAACTTTATTCAACCCATTCAATTTGCAAACGAAGAACAAATTCTTGGAACGCCTTACGTTTCTTTAGGGTCTTTCAGTTATCAGAATAAATTAGAGTTTGAAACCTCTGGTCTTAATGAGTTCCCTCTAGGATTTATACCCTCGTCTTTGACCTTCGCTCCTGTGGAGGCTAGATGTGACGGAACACGACAGGTAGTCCCTCCAGTGTATGATCGCTGCGCTATTTATTCATCAGCTAACTACTATGGTTATGATATTTCTGGAACCTTAAGTCCTCGTGGTTACTTAGGATTACCTAATAGCCAAGGTGACATATTCTTGTTAGAAGCTGAGACCTATGTTGATCGAGGTCAACTAGATCCGTTTATGAGAGTTCTTCATAAGATAGAAGTAGGAAAAATTTATCAAAAGTATCAAAAAATAATTGATGACAATATTTATACTTATGCTTCTAGAATGAAGCACTCAAATGTTTTAGATGAGTTGGTTAATACTGAAATCAACTGTAGTGGTATATTCCTTAGTTCTTTAGAAGCTTATGAAAATTCTCAGTTAGGTAAAAAAATACACAAGTTATTTAACTTATACACAAGTGCGTTTAATAGGCACCCAACCCCTTACAACCCAGTCAGGGATTCTGGACCTAAAATTTATTCTCATGCGTATGGAGGTATACTAGAGAATGGAGATTTTGAGGACCGTGGTTCTATTGCTACCCAATATAACACTTACACTGTAAAAGCTAGCGAACCCAAGGTGCTAGATCTGTATAGTGTGTATTTCTCAGGAACCCCAGGATCACTGGCCTTCTTTGATACTTCAATTGCAGATGATCCAAGCTCTATAATTGCGTCTTCAACATTGACTCCAAATACTATAGAATTAGTTAACTCTTCAATTATAAATGGGGTTGATATAGTTCATACCTCAGCGGTATCACGATATAATCAATTTGTTGTATATGATTTACAACAACAAGAAAATAATTCTTATATTTATAATAATGCTTTTGTTAGATTAAAAGCTAGAGACGGTCTACCAAGACTTAGATTTAGAGTGAAGGGTTCTGATTTCTCGGACTCTTACGACACGTTTAGAGCTAGTAACTTCTTATGTCCTGAACACGATTTTAGACTACAAATAAAAGCCTTAGCCGCAAAAGAAGATGGCACTGAATTTACTGATGCAACTTTAGGTGTTTGGATTCACACTGAGGTAGAGAACGGCGACGACACTTGGCACTTTGGCGTAGACGGTAACTGGCACTTAATAAAGACCACTGAATTGCCAATATCTAGGATTTTGTCGGAACTAACACATAAAGCTACATTCGAGAGAATTCCAAGAAACACTCCGGGTGGCCCTGCACTAGAGTGCTTAGATCCTAATAACGTTAGCCCAAATCGACGATTCTTGAGCGGCATAGGAGTGTTCTCAGAAGAAGACTTCAAAACATATGATTTTAAATTTAATACTAAAAATTATTGCAACATTAAAACACCAGAAGAATACTTTAAGTATAATCATAAACCTCACAGATTCGATCAACACTATGTAATTGAAGTTTTCATGTTACCAGAGGCTCAAAATATAGATAGATTTATATTATTGGATACTGTTAACTTAAGAGACGATACAATATACGATATGACTAAGATAGATGTGACTGGCACTCCGACAGGACACAAAAAGTTCCCTCTATGTAATATTTATCATGTTAATTTAGATAGAGAAGACATAAGAGCTATCCTGAACTATTATAATTCTGTGGCAGGCAAAGGTAGATTTGAAGGAAAACTAAGTCGAGATGAAGTAGAAAGTTCTGGCTTAAACCTCCCCTCAGGAGGAAGCAGGTCAGCTTATAGAGTTAACCCAGCTAACTCTACTATTGCTAGAGATGCTCAAACACGTAACTTCACGTTAGTGGATTTCTTTGATTAAGGAAATTTAAAATGATTAATGGTATAGTTGAAATATTTGTAAATGATAATAAGATCTCAGAAGAATCCAATATGATTATGGATAATACTGGAGAGCTTATTGTGGATATGTTAACTATGCAGAAATCCATAGCCGACGTGGCTGTTGCCTCAAAGATTTTAGATACATCTAACTTTACTGTTAGAGCAGCTTCTCTAGGCAAGGATGCAGAGGGATACAAACACCACGCTCATTCTGATTTAATTAATATCAACGATGGAATCATTAGAGTGATTCATTATGAAGACTTCTCGCTATCTAGCTATCATACAAGTGCGTTTGGATTACTAACTAATACCCCAATATTACCTCAAGCTTCTCACCCTAAAATGCAAAGGCTAGAGGAAAACTCCACTGCGGTTAGCGGTTTATTTGATTATGGACATAACCCAAACCAAATTCTAAGTGGAACAAAATTCGGTTGTTACGCACCGACGGGAACTATAGACCTGTATCTAGTGTCAGGAGCCATTTCCCCCGACGAGGGGTCTAGCAAAGTTTATGCTTCTGCCACCATCACTAATACCGCAGGACTCAATACTTGGACTAATCCATCAGCAATAGATTCTAGAGGGTTCATAATTAACACAACCAGCTCCATGGAAGAAGGTAGAACTTTAGAAGTTGCTGGTGATTATAGAGGGTTACTTCTGTCCTATGACACTGAGTGGAGTAACGGTGGCTTACAGATTAGATATGTTTTAGGCATAGAACCAGAAGACTTATTAGTTCTAAATGCTTATGGAGGCATATATAATATAGGACTTTGGAGAATTGATCTTAGAAAGATGTTAGATAAAGGTATGCTACCTCCATACGATTTATCTGCATCTGATGAAATAGAATATAAATTGCTTGCCAGAAAAAGCTTTTCAAGTGATTTAACCTATTATGTTGATGATGGATCTATTGCAGGAATAAAGGCATTGAATTCACCATTAAAAATTGTTTGGCGCTGGGTATTCAAATGAGACATAATTTTTTAGAAGATTTAGATATCAAAGGTCATTTACAGATCACAAAATGCTACCAAGACGGCAGCCAAGAAATTGTATTTGATGACCACAATATCATTGTGTCTGGTATGGGATTAGGACTAGCCCAGATGTTTAGTTTATCTGGTCCGCCAACTGTTCTAGATTATCAAATTGACAGGTTTCAAGTAGGTGTTAGTGGATCTTCTAATTTAGAGGTTGTCAGCACTAATGAATTAGCAGGACCACTGAGTTCTCTTAGTGAATATGGGGATCAAGCAAGAATATTTATTCTCAGCGGAAATCACGCTCTTACGCTCGATAACTATAATGAAGCAGAATGGTTTGGTTACATACCACAACATAAAGTTTCTAGAGTAGGGCCAAATTCAGTAAGATATACATTAACACTAGACCAAGATGCAGCAAACGAGATTCAGAGAGATGGGGAGACTGTAGCACTGAATGAAGTTGGCTTATTTATGAAGAACCCTCTTGGAGATAGATTTAGTTTAGGCGAAGATACTTCTGTGCTCGTAGCTTATAGATATTTTAGCCCAATAGCTAAGACAACAGACTTTAGTTTAGTTTTTAGATGGACATTGAGTTTCTGATATGGCTACTTATTTAATGAACGATCTTTACACGGCATCTGGTTCGGCCAGATTATTTGGCTGCTGGACCGAAGCGGTCACAAAACACACGCCGTCTAATTTCTACAACTACGAAGAAGATAACTTACCTCTCTATGATTTGGATGAGAGGGACGAGCTTCTTTGGGAGCAGCTAGGATACCCGACATCTTCGGTTCCCGGCATGGTTCTTCTTGTCTCAGCAGACGCTCCAGCAGGATCTGTAGCTTGCAATAAGAATATATTTTATGATGTAAGTTCTTTACAGAAAGCATTACCAAAATTTATTAATTACCCATTGATAATTGAAGTCGCCAGTTATGGAGATTTAGGGGAACTTGAGTTAAAAGACATAACAATGGGACCATCAGGTAGTTTAGAAATAATCAATAGATTAAATCATGCTCCTCCCTTTTTTCAGGTTATTGATGCTTCCGCTTATTCACGAGTCTCTACAGGACCTCATACAAACTATGCTATAAACAAAAATGTGTCAGCAGGGGTTGAAAGTAATTTTTATAATTTTATTTCAAATGCTAACGGATTTTCTCCGTCATCCTTACTTCTTAATACTTACGTCATGTCTGGAGGCGTGGCTATATCACAGTTCAAGACCGATGAAAGGGCACTAACGGCTTTCAAAGGGTTTTACGGAAGTAGACCAGCTTCACAAGAAGTCTCCAACCAAGAGTTCACCAGATTGTCTGTGGCTGATTTAACTCTGCCACTAAACTGGGGGTTACTGATGAATGTAACAGGGTCAGTCTATGAGGAGCAAAGTTTATCAGAAATTTACTCATATGATCCTAGTTGCTTTAACCAAACTACAGGAAATGAAACGTTTAGAACCTTCCCTCTTGATATCGAAGATTCTTCAAGCTACCAAAGGTTTGTAGCTTACGGAAACTATTTTAGAAAAATTACAGTGACTAACTGTAACGGTCCTCTTTATATTAGAGGTTTCTATTGCTCAGGAGATGGTGAGACTTCAGAAATAGGTGTAGAGGTTAATGATTCTACAGTTAGTTTTGAAGGTTTAGCAGTAGATCACTTCGTATCTAAAGGAATCAGCATTAAAAATTCGACAGTAGACTTTAAGAGAGATCTTTTTGTAAACAGATGTTATGGGCTGGACTCTGGTGGTAATAGATTATCAGGTGATTGGCTTACCATAAATTCTAAGTCATTTGATCCTCCCAAGGATGATTCTGCCGGGATAGAAGCACTCAACTCAGAAATATTTTTTGATACGACCGAGGAGCATACAGCACCATTAGCAGCAGCTAATGGCGGCGTATTTAACGCAGGTCTATACTTGAGAGTAATATCTAGAAACTCGACAGGTATGAGACTAATAAACTCTTTAGTAAGAGGAGGCAGCTCAAGACCAACAAACAGACTAAACTCAGCCGCGGGTGTCTACTACATGGATTTCTTATCTTTTGAAGGAAACGCTAATTACGGTATTGAGTTAGAGAATAGTAGATTTAGATTTGAAGGTAGACTAGAAGTATTTAATAATACTAGAGGTATAAGATCTGCTAACAGTAACTTTAATGTTGAAGAATTTTGTGTAGAGAATAATCAGATCTATGGCATGTATTTAGATAGTTCCGAATTTAAATTTAATTTAAATGGGGTTTCTGCCACAGAAAGATTTGATTTTTCTTGGTCAAGAGCCATCATACCTGATACCAGATATACCAAACAGTTCTCTTACAAATTTAAACAAAATGGTCAACATCTGATCATGCGTAATTCAACGTTCAGACCTAGCAAATTTCCTAGCATGGAAAAGTTTTTTGGTAGAATGTTGATGATTGATGCTCACGGAATTAGTGATGATAGTATTGGGTCTTTGTTACCATCAGTTCAGATGGACTCATCTGTAGCTGAATTTATCCATCTCACTTCAATTAGGGCTGGGGAGTCGCTGAAGGTCGCTAAGGGTGCTCACATTTATGCCTCAAATAATTCAGAATTAACTTGTCTAGGGACTGTTAGTGCTATCAATTCTTTCATAGCGGGTAGTGATACTCCAACATATAGTGAAATGAAGCATTACGCAGCTATTTGTGCTGAGAATGGATCTACTGTTAAGTTTAGAGGACCAAACATAGTCTATGACGGGGCAGTAAACGTTTATGCTAATAGAAATTCTAGCATCGTATTCGAACCACACAAAAAACAAAACGGTGAGTTTGATATCGAAGGATTCTCATTAACTGACCCAAGATCTCATACGATGATAGAATTAAAGGGTTATAATTCTTGCTTGGTGGCAAATAACAACTCAAATATTATAATGGAAGATTTGGGTGATTATACAGTTAATTGGCCTTTTGACGAGACAGTTTCTACTAACTATGCAACATCCTCAGAAGGATTTAACTTCGCCGCTTACACGTCAGCAGGATTCTTCCAGTTCTACCCGAACCCTAACGAGTCTTATGACTATACACAATTCCCACAAGTCCTACAGAATAGAGGAACTCTATGTCAAATGACAGAAAATGGCACAGGCAGTAATGAGTATTATTTTGGGAGAAACTTCTGGGACATTGACCCATTCGATTTATCTGCTCTTACAGAAGGCGGAGTTTGCTTACGAGCTTTAAACAACTCAAATGTTAGAGTTAGGAATGTTCACTTCCCTTGTGGCTGGTGGAATGCGAGTGCCGCCTATTATGATACTAGTTCCTCTGAAGGCTTCTGTTGTAGAACGTTTATTTGGAACGTAGCTAACAACTCTACTATGCACGTTGACCACGTTAGTGTTAGCTCAACTTATCCTTACTTAGCAGGTTATCATGGGCCATCAGCAGTCTGGGTAAGCGGTGCTAACAACGAACCAGCGTATGGATTACCTTCAGGCACACCTGATACCTCTTCCCTCTCAATTTTAGATTTCTTTGGAGTGGGCTCTGGAGTAGGTAATGCGTGGGTTATCCCTGATGGCACGGTTGCTGTATATGGTCAAACACGTTTTGAGAATCAAGGACCTTTTAGACTTTACGTTGGTGTAGACTCTATGGCAAATAGTTTGGTCCATGCAGGAGGAGTTGGTCTTATC
>Ga0208161_1000233_pt1 | contig 31625 bp, 41 predicted proteins | sample CB_VirMetaG_3_FD_184538 | JGI IMG/M metagenome (GOLD analysis project Ga0208161, IMG submission 184538) | Freshwater to marine saline gradient viral communities from Chesapeake Bay - CB_1508_1S Viral MetaG (SPAdes) (version 4) | ecosystem: Environmental > Aquatic > Marine > Coastal | place: USA... | reverse complement strand
CAGAAGGCCAGCCGGTAAGTGAAGATGCTGAAAAATATCAAGACGTAGCAGACGAACTATTAGACTATGCTGACCAAGCAGGCATAGACAAGGGAGACTTCCTAACACTAGCAGACCTAGTTAGATCAGGTGATCCTATGGAATGGGAAGAATATTTACGTGGCATGGACACAAGCCCACGTGAGAAAGCACACTTAATTTTAGACAAGTATGGATTAAGTCCATTTGAAGTAGACGAGTCAGACGAGTATACAAACTGGGCAGACAGTTTAGTTGAAGATGATGAAGTAGATGAGGATGCAATACGAGAACTAGAACTTTACATTCAACACAACGGCGATCTATATCGTATGCAGTACGAACCTATTATGCGTAACCTCACCAAGAAGTGGGACAAAGGCATTTATGACCATGATCAAGCAAAGACATTGTTTAAGTACCTAGCAGACACTGGTGCTAAGATGTATGGTAAAGAACATTCTGTAGGAGATGGATTTAAGATGTTCTCACCAGCAGTACGCAGAGCAGTTGCTGGTAACCTAGCAGATAACTGGCATGAAGAACTTAAGGCTGGTAACAAAATGGAAGGTGTCAACGAAGGATCAGAGGAAGCACACGTAGAATTACAGAAGTTAGTTGGACAGCATTTCCCAGTGGGACAGGATGGTTCTAATGCTATTATGGCATTAAGGGATTTTATCGACAGTGAAGATTTAAATGCAGAGTTACAAAAAATTGCAGATGAGAAAGGTCCTGATGCATGTGGTAGACCAGCAGTGTACAAGCACTTGGAAAAGGTAAATCCAGACTTACTAAAGTTGTTAGACTTTGGTGACATGCAAATGGAAGAGACAATAGGTGGTGATGCCAGTGAAGATTTTATTGACTCAATCACTACTAAGAAAAAGAAGCACGGCGAAACAACAGCCGAAGATCTAAAGAGATTAAGCGGTATTAAATAAATTTTGCCGTTTTAACTTGACGGCATAAATAAAATTGTATACACTACATAAGGTGGTGTATGCATTTAGGCATACATTATGGCAAACTTATTAAGGAGAAAACATTATGGCAACATCATTGGCCGATATCAGAGCAAGACTGCAACAACAAGAAAACAAACAAGGCGGTAATTCTAGTGGGGGTGGCGACAATGCTATCTTTGCACACTGGAATATTAAAGAAGGCGACACCGCAACTATCAGGTTCCTTCCTGATGGCAATTCTAAAAATGACTTTTTCTGGGTAGAACGTGCTATGATCCGTTTACCTTTCCAGGGTATTAAAGGACAAGCAGATAGCAAACCTGTACAAGTACAAGTCCCATGCGTTGAGATGTGGGGAGAGACCTGTCCTATCCTGTCAGAAGTCAGAACTTGGTTCAAAGACAAGAGTCTTGAAGATATGGGTCGTAAGTACTGGAAGAAGCGTAGTTATTTGTTCCAGGGCTTTGTACGAGAAAATCCTATGCAGGAGGATGCAACTCCTGAGAATCCAATTCGTAGATTTGTAATTAGTCCACAAATCTTTAACCTGATTAAGTCAGCACTACTTGACCCAGACATGGTTGAGTTACCAACTGACTACAATCAAGGCTTAGACTTCAGAGTAGTTAAAACCAGCAAAGGCGGTTACAGTGACTACTCTACAAGTAATTGGGCAAGGCGAGAGTCTGCACTAACTTCAACAGAAACAGCGGCTATAGAACAATATGGTTTATTCGATCTAGCAGACTTCTTGCCCAAGCGTCCTGATGAGACAACGCTCAAGGTTATGAAAGAAATGTTTGAAGCATCAGTAGATGGGCAACCATATGACGCTGATAAGTGGGGCAACTACTTTAGACCAGCAGGTGTCGTTATTGCTAACGCAGAACCTGCAACTGAAAGTGCTCCTGCTTCAAAGCCTGCTCCAGCACCGGTAGCTGAAGCACAACCTGAGTCAGAAGAAGATATGGAACCAGCAGAAACAACAGCACCAGTTGAAACTGCTAAACCAGCAAGCCAGAGAGCAGAAGACATTCTGGCTATGATTAGAAATAGACAAAAGCAATAAAACCTCCTAGTAGTAAGTAGTTAGAAGCGGGTGTCCAATGGTGGGCACCTGCTTTAATACTACAAGTACAATGTTTACACAACTCGATTACGAACTATTTCCCGATACGCCTGAGGTATACAAGTTACCGTCAGGCAAACTCGTGGCTAAAATCCTTAAAAATGCATCTAGTAGTATAGATAAAGAAGGATACAAGTTAGCAACACTGAAAGAAATACAACAAGCACAAACAATTACAGTTTACTGGCGAGAACCTATTGCAAGGTTTAAAAGTGGTGTAAGTACATTTGTACACCAGACTGGCATTAGTATGCATACGGCTGTAAAGTATTTGTTTTTAAATAAACATTACGCACCACAGTTTTACACTCTAATTAACTTGCATCGTTACATGAACGAGCAAACAAGTTTTGTGTTTAAAAGCATAGACAAAATTAGAGAGGTAACTGTATTTCACGAACGACCTTATAATACAATGGATGTACCTGTGTCAGACAAAGTACAATTCTATATGACTTGTGATAAGATGATATGGGATAACTACATAAATGAACAAGTACATTTTGATGAACTAATGCGTGTACTTCGTACTAACCACAAGGAATACTATAAAGAAGTTTTTGAACATAGTAAAAAAATACATGAAAGCATTTAAAGAGCTAGAGTGTCATGGGATAATTCAAATACAACATGAAGTCATGGAGCACCTTGCTGGTTACGATCTTGTAGAAGGATGGAACGATATTGACGAGTCTACTTGCCTACGTAGTTGTCCTACTCTGATGAATTGGCTAGTCAAGGATCTCAAACTGCATCCTAGAGATATTGCTTGTACGTATCTTACTAGACATTTAGACTTACACGTAGATGCAAAACCAGTAGTTGCTAAACTTAACATACCTATACAAAACTGTGTGGGTAACATAAACTATTGGTATGATGAGGATATTAGTTACAGACCAAAAATAAAAGATAAGTTTGATAGAGAAGTATATGACTTAAAAGGTTGGGTAGCAAACTCAGAGATAATTACACACAAGTTCTTTACAAAACCAATAGTGTTCAACAGTCAGATACCACACGGTGTAAAGATTGAATATGGGCCACGTATAGTATTAAGTATGACATTTTTCAATGAACCAGTAAATGAATTGCGTTAGATTTAGACACTTTGCAAGATTAAATCCAGACGGTACCGTAAGTCGGTGCGGACATATGGTACGCCCCCCACGATTTAAGTCGTTCAATGACATGAATGCTAGTGAATGGAATCAAAACTTGCAAGACTGGCCTGACGAATGTATAAGGTGTAAAGTTAGTGAAAATGAGGGCAAAGAAAGCATAAGACAGTTTAGTGAGAAACAACACGAGGAACTTTACAATATACGCAAAGACTATCTCATTATAGGCGGGGTATTAGACAATATATGTAATAGTGCATGTCAGCATTGTAATCCACACCTTAGCACAAAGTTTGGCGCAATCGCAAATAATAAAATTGGTGTAGATAATACAGATAAGTTTTATGACTTTCCGCAGGAGCGCATACTTAAACTAGACATTAACGGTGGTGAACCCACTGCGAGCCCTAACTATAAAACATTATTAGAACATCCACCAAAAAATGTACGTTATATTCGTATCAACACAAACGGTAGTTTAAGAATAGATGTTAAGAGTTTACTTGAACGTGATATAGATGTTACAATAACAATGAGTTTGGACGGTATTGATAAGGTACACGACTACTTACGTTGGCCCGTAACTTGGAAAACATGGCTAAAGCAATTTAATTACTATAATAAATTCAAGAATGAGAAGTTTCATTTAGATCTATGGTCTACTATTAGCGCATTAAACTTACAAGACTTTAATAATATTAAAAAATTTACTGAGGATAAGAAAGTAAATTGGGCATGGGCGTTTTTAGAAGCGCCAGACGTCTTAAGTGTTAGACATACAAACTTTTTAACTGAGCCAGCAAAAGAATTATTTAACGTTGTAGGTACTGAACAGGACAACAGTCACAAGTTGTCTGAATGGTTACTGTATCAAGATACAATTAGGAAAATTAATTATAAGGAATATCTGTTATGAAAATAGCAATTACAGGCGGTACAAACGGTATAGGCAAGGCAATATTAGATCATTATGTTCAAAAAGGACATACTGTATTAGATTACAGTAAACGCAATGGATGGGATATTGCTAATCACGAGTACTTGGCTGAACGCATTGCACAAGCTGATTGGTTCTTTAACAATGCACAACAAGGTTATGCGCAAACAGAATTATTGTTTGATGTGTATGAATATTGGAAAGATAAACCAGGTAAAAAGATTATTAATATCAGTAGTATGATGGCAGGTATGACTGTTAGTTGTTTAGATGGTTATCATATGTTAAAGTACCATCACCAAAAACGTGCATTAGAAAGTGCTGTTGAACTATTACGTAATAATCAAACTTGGCCACAACTTGTAATTGTGCGGCCAGGTAAAGTAGACACACAAAAAGAAGGCGGCGCTAATGTACACGCATGGGTAAAGAGACTTACAACTATTTTAGAAAATGACCAAGTAGGTATGGAAATTTACGACGTTAGTATTGCCTAATGGACGCTAAAGAATATATTACTAGTGATGTACGATGTCCTGTGCCTTGGACGGGTGTAATGGTCAATCACAATGGACAAGTCAAAAACTGTATAAGAGCATATCAAGATATAGGCGATCTTAAAACTATGCCTATACGTGAAATAATTAGTGGTTCTAAAAACTTAGAAATACAAAAGACACAACAAAGTAATAAACAACACGATAGTTGTCAAGGTTGCTATGAACTCGAGAGACAAACAACTGGTTTAAATGTTATCAGCGATAGAAAGTATTATATTAAAGAACTAAGAAACGTTGACAAAGTTATATACGATCAAAATGCACACGAACTGCACCAAATTGATATACGTTGGCAAAATACCTGTAACTTTAAATGTATATACTGTGGTCCAGAGTTTAGTAGTAAGTGGGAACAAGAACTAGGAATAAAACAACCTAAGCCCGGTAAAGACAAATATAAAGACCTGCGTAATTATGTTTTTGAAAATATCAAAACGTTAAAAAATGTTTACTTAGCAGGCGGTGAGCCCATGCTAATGACAGAGAACGAAGAACTACTTGAGGAACTTTACAAGTATAATCCCAATGTAAGTTTACGTATTAATACTAATTTAAGTCAGACAAATACAAAAGTATTTGACTTAGCATGTCAGTTCAAAAATGTACACTGGACAGTTAGTGCAGAAACAATGGGTGCAGAATACGAGTACATTCGGTATGGTGGAGACTGGGCAACCTTCTGTAGCAACTTACGTTGGATCAAAGACCTAGGACATAAGATAACATTTAATATGTTATACTTTGCTCTTAATGCGTATAGCATGTTTAACTTTATAGATAAATTTAAAAACGACTGGAACTTTCATCCAAATGCATTTGTAATAGGACCAATAACAGAACCGGTAGAACTTAACATTCGGCATCATAGTAAATTGACACTGGAAAAAATAAGTGTTATACTAGGTAAACGAATACAAGAAAACCCAGGACATCTATTAGAAAACAGTTATAGAAATTTACTGAGATATATACAAGAGCCGTTTGAAAAAAATCCAAACAGCACGATTGAATACTTACAGTGGATAGATGCTCGCAGAAGTACAGACAGTGAGCAAATATTCCCTGAGATTTATAAACTTATGAGGCAATAACATGGCACAAAAACCCTTCGACGTATCAAAATTTAGAAAAGGCCTAACTAAAGCCATTGACGGAATTAGTTTTGGCTTCAATGATCCTACAGACTGGATCTCAACAGGCAACTATGCCTTAAACTATCTTATCAGTGGAGACTTTAACAAAGGTGTACCACTAGGCAAAGTGACTGTATTTGCAGGTGAGTCTGGTGCAGGTAAAAGTTACATTTGTTCAGGCAACATTATTAAGGCCGCTCAAGAACAAGGAATCTTTGTTGTACTAGTAGACAGTGAGAACGCACTAGATGAGAGTTGGTTACACGCATTGGGAGTAGACACCAGTGAGGATAAACTACTACGTTTAGGCCTGGCTATGATTGATGACGTAGCAAAGACTATTAGTTCATTTATGGCAGACTACAAAACTCTGCCATTAGACGATAGACCAAAAGTACTATTTGTTATTGACAGTTTGGGTATGCTACTTACACCTACTGACGTAGATCAGTTCGATAAAGGTGACTTAAAAGGTGATATGGGTCGTAAGCCTAAAGCACTGACAGCACTTGTACGTAACTGTGTTAATATGTTTGGTAACCACAATGTAGGCATGGTATGTACTAACCACACATACGCAAGTCAAGATATGTTTGATCCAGATGATAAGATATCAGGTGGACAGGGCTTTATCTATGCTTCAAGTATTGTAGTTGCTATGAAGAAACTTAAACTAAAAGAAGATGAAGACGGTGTTAAAACTTCTGAAGTAAAAGGTATTAGAGCAGGCTGTAAAGTAATGAAGACTCGTTATGCCAAACCGTTTGAAGGTGTACAAGTTAAGATTCCTTATGAAACTGGTATGAATCCATACAGTGGCCTAGTAGACTTGTTTGAGAAAAAGAACTTGTTACAAAAAGATGGCAACAGACTAAAGTATGTTGCAAGTGAGGGCGAAGAAGTCAAGTTCTACAGAAAAGAGTGGGAACAGAATACAGGTGGTTGTTTAGATGCTATTATGGCAGACTGGGACGATAAACCTAAAAAACAAGAACTAACAGAAGAAGTACCTACAACGGAACCAGAAATTGCTGATGAAGTACCTACTCAAGAAGAACTACAGTAGTCTACTAACACAGCCAGTAAATCAAATATACACTGAGTTACAGGCGGTATACAAGGGTGCGTTTGCTAACAACGAACGCATTCTTTTTATTGATGATGTTGTAGAGTCTGATGCTAAAGAACACTTAGAGCGTTACCTTAGCAAGTTATTTGTACATTTAGACATTGATACATTCTTTGTTGAGAACATAAACAGAGGCAATTTGTCGGTAGACAATCCTACAAACTACAACATACCAGATACAATTTGTATGACACCGTGGATAGGACTAGAGATAGATGTTGACAGCAGTTTACATCGTTGCTGTTTATGGGACAGGCAATTAGGTGAGACTAGTACCAGTATTATTAGGTACTTTACAAGCTCCAAACAACAAGAGCTGAAGCGACAGTTATTACAAGGGCATAGACCAGACGCTTGCGGTGAGTGCTGGCAAGTAGAAGATAGTGGTGGTGTCAGTAAACGGTTAAATGATGAATATGTGTTTAGAGAACACAAGTTTGGCATAGACTACAACGATTTAACAGCAAACAAGATACTAAACTTAGATATCAAGTTGGGTAACAAGTGTAACCTAGCATGTAGGATTTGCAATTCACATTCTAGTAGTACCTGGAGTCTTTACGAGGATGCAGTAACGATAGAGTTTGACTGGTTAGCAAATGAGTCAAGTACATTTTGGTCAGACATTATTAGTGTAAGCAAGGATGTAAGATACATTACATTTGCAGGTGGTGAACCGTTACTGGACAAAACACATAGAAAGTTGTTACAATATTTTATAGATAATGATCTTAGCAAAAATATATCATTACATTATAATACAAACGGAACAGTATTTGCAGACTTCCTATTTAATTACTGGGATAAATTTAAGCAAGTAGAACTTAGTTTTAGTATTGATGCAGTAGGCAAACGTTTTATGTATGAACGATTTGGATCTACATGGCATAAAGTAAGTGAAAATTTAAAACGCTACGGAGACACTAATTATATCTGTAACATTTACGCCACAATTACTAATATTAATATACTTTATAGTAAGGAAGTTTTTGATTTGTCGACCCAACTTGGCATGGGACTTAGATATAATGTACTTACATACCCTTACGAATTGACAGTGACTAATTTACCTGGTACAGTAAAGAAAAATATAAGAAATAGTTTGTTATCTATAAGTAATGAAGAGTTCGTCCAAAAAATTACACCAATATTAAGCATAATGGATTCTAAAGAAGGTGTAAGTAATGTACGGGAGTATTTAGAACCGCAAGACCTTAAACGTTCAACATTCTTTAAAGACTATTATCCAGAACTAAATGCGCTTCTAAATGAGGGGAACAAATTGTTATGAGTAGTTATTGCTCTCAAAAATTTTGGTGGCTAACTATAGAACCTGAGCGTCGGCAATTACAATCGTGTTGCGCCGCTTACCCACATAAAATAGATACCGCCTGGTTAAAAGACAACCCAGGTAACTTGTTTAACATACCTATACTAACACAAGAGCGCAAGGATATGTTAGATGGTAAACAAGTTCCTAGTTGTGAAGCCACATGCTGGGCTCCCGAACGACAGGGTAAGACTAGTAGGCGTCTTGTTATGGAGTCTGATAAAGTAACACATACTGACATAACAACGGAGCCAGAAGTACTACATATTAATTTAGGTAGTGATTGTAACCTCACTTGCGTGTATTGTACAAAACAATACAGTACTGCTTGGCTTAGAGACATAGCGAGTAACGGACCATATCTATTTGAAGACCGGTATAATATTAATGTAAACGACTTAGTATTGTTAAAGTTAGGACAAAAGAAAATAGATCAAACTGAGTCTTATAATTTACTGATAGATGAAATAGTTAAGTATAAGAATTATAAGTTTGTGTCTATAACTGGCGGTGAACCTTTTTTAAACAATAGTTTGACTAAGTTGCTAAAAAACTTTACGAATCCTGTTAGGTTGTACACTGGATTAGGTGTTAATCCTGACAGGTTAGAACGTATACTAGCAGATATAGGAGACAACGTAGAGTTTGTAGTTAGTGCTGAAGGATTGAACGAAAGTTACGAGTTTGTGAGATGGAACAACAGTTATGAAAGATTTGTAAAAAATCTTGAACTCCTACAAAAAGCAGGCAAAGTGTCTTTTAGTAGTGTATTATCTAACTTAACTATTTTCAACTTCAAAGAATTTGAGGATAAGTACGGCGACTATTATATAGACATGGTTTTTTGTAACGAACCAGATTATCTTGCATTAAATGTACTAGATGATGCAAGTAAAGAGAGTTTACTGTCTGTGCAGTTCAAAAATAAAGACAATTTTATAAAAAAGTCTTTGCAGACAAAATGTACTAAAGAGCAACATAGTAACTTACAAATATTCTTAAAGAAGTTTGTAGAACGTAGAAGATTGGATTTATCCGTATACCCATCATCATTTGTTGATTGGTTAAATGAACCAATTGACTTGACAGTGACAAATTAGCATAGTATAGTAGAATATATAAGTAGTGTACGAACTTAGTGGAGAAACTAAATGTCAATTGATTTAGACGTATTAACTGAAACATACTTAATTATGAAAGAGTATGTGTCAAGTAAAGATAGACAGGCAGCCGCAGACCAGTTGGTTGGAAATCTTGTTGATATGGGAATAGCAGATGCAGAATTCGCAAAATTTTGTGCTGTCGACTCATATTTAAAAAGAGCATCACAAGATTATCTAGATGATGATTTTGATGGTGATGATGACATAGACGAGATCGATTTCGAAGAATAATGTGGTATAATAAAGTAGTACAGGACTTGGCTTTTTTGCCTGACTTTATTGCGCATTACAATAACGAGTTAGACGGTGCCAAGCAGGAAGTTAAGATATGGGGAAATGTAGAAAAGTCTCTTACTAACTTACCGGGTATTACTGAACACAGATTTAACCAACTGCAAGAAATAGAAGCAGTATTAAATTTTATGAATATCGAACTACGACGTATAAGACGTAAGTGGTTCAAGAAATATCTAGAAGGTTATCAACGTGCGTTGACCAGCAGAGATGCTGAGAAGTATGTTGATGGTGAGGACGAAGTAGTAGACTTTGAAACACTAATAAATGAAGTTGCGCTACTACGTAATCGTTGGCTAGGTATTATGAAAGGTTTAGAAGCCAAACAATGGCAACTAGGTCACATTACAAGACTGCGAACAGCAGGTATGGAAGATGTAACAGTATGAGACAACTAACACCAGAAGAAAGTCACGAACAGAGTTTATTCACACTTAATGAACTTTACCAACACGATGACCTAATGGATTCTATACGTAGCGTCGCAGATGTTGGTTGTGGTGCAGGATTAGACATTAAGTGGTGGGCACAATGTCATAACAGAGAAGAAGTACCAGAGCCACACAACTATAAATGTTTTGCGGTTGACCTTGCTCCAAAGTTAAATTATGTGGTACCTAAAAACTTAACAGTTGTTAAAAACGACTTTACAAAAGCACCTTTCCTGCCAGTAAAAGTAGATTTAATATGGAGTCATGACAGTTTAGGGTATTGTTTAAATCCCTACGAAACACTTAGAGTCTGGAATGAGCAAATGAATCCGGGAGGTATGTTGTGTGTTATTCTTCCACAAACACACAATATAGAATATAATAGAATACACATCAATCAGTTTCCAGGACAGTTACATAGTTTTAATATTATAAATCTTGTTTTTATGTTAGCATGTGCAGGATTCGACTGTAAGGATGGCTTGTATTATAAAGGTCAAAATGATCCTTGGTTGCATGCAGTTGTATATAAAAGTAAGGTAAAGCCTATGGATCCTTTAACAACTACCTGGCACGACCTTCGTGATAAAAAACTATTACCTCAAAGTTTTGATGAAAGTATTGACAGAGTAAATCATGTTACAAACCAACCACATTTACTACTACGTTGGATCAGTGGGCATTTATTCGACTTAGCAAATACGGCCTAAGTCTACGATATGGTTCTCCTGCAACGACCTCATCTATAAACCATTCTGTATTTCTAATTTGTTTTATCCAGGTTTTACGCAATCCTAAATCAGGAACCATTACTTGATAGTCTGTTCTTGCAACCGGACTAGCAAGACTTTCAGGACTTGTAATTACGGGAACTCCACTTATAATTGCTTCTATTGCGGCGCCGCCTGTTGGACTTACTACACAGAAAGCATCTTTCAGTATTTCAACAAAATCAGTGTCGTCTGCATCTCCTCTCCGCAAAGGCTTCTCTACCTTATATTTGTTGTAAATGTTTTCTGACAAAGGATAACGCGGATGAGGCCTTACTATTACTTTTTTCCTAGGGTAATATAGTTGTAATTTAGGTATAACAGTATCAAGCCATTGCTCAGTGTTAGGCATGTTATGCCACAGCTCACTGGATTCGTTTTGACAGCATATAACAATATTGTTTCCTGATTGGCTGTAGTCCTTAACTTCAAAGTCAAAACGTTCATTTCTTCCAAGTATAATAGGATGATCAGTGTGACCGTAATACCCAGTATTGTTAATATGGTTAACTGCTATTCTAAAACTATGGTTACGTTTAAGTACCCCTACTTCCATAATAATAACAGGTTTACCTTGGCTACGGTAATGGTTATAAACTGCTTGATTAGCCTGCATTCTACCACGCCAGAGTACGCTCCAGATACAAGCCACATCTGCTGTCATATCTTCATGAACTACATTGTCAAAGATTGAAACATGGTCCTCGAAAGCCTTATAAATATCTTTGCCGTTAAGTGCAACAGCATTAGGCCAAAAGCTAATTTTCATAAACACTATTTAATATGATACTCGGACTCAGTTACGGTTTTCATGATGCAGGCGTAACACTACTCAATGATAATAAAATTTTATTTGCCGCCCACGCAGAGCGATATAGTAAAGTAAAACACGACGAAAACCTTAATACTTCAATAATACAAGAAGCTCTCAAATACGGAGAACCTAGTTGTATCATGTATTATGAGAATCCCTGGAATAAAAAGTTACGTCAGGCTTTTGCTGGTCAATGGTCGGACGCATTAAGATTTATTCCAAGTGTTAAGAAACAAATTAGACAGGTTACAGGGCTTAGTTGTCCTATATTCTATGCTGATCATCACGAAGCACATGCCGCCGCTGGTTTTGCAACTAGTCCGTTTCAAAGTGCCGCAGTTGTTGTGGTAGATGCTATAGGTGAGTGGGACACTATGAGTATTTGGCATGCATCCGTTGAACCCGAAGAAGATGAAATAATTTATACAAAACTTTGGTCAAACACTTACCCACATAGTATTGGTCTAATGTACTCTGCGTTTACACAACGTGTAGGTCTAAAGCCACTAGATGAAGAATATATCCTAATGGGCATGAGCGCATTTGGTGATGGCAAACTTAGTAGCACTATTAAGAGTGACCTTATTTTAGATCCTTGGGAGTTAAAATTTACTAAAAATATGCATCTGGGCATAGAAAACGATTACCTAAAAGACTCTAAAGACACTGATATCGCCGCAGGTATACAAGTACTAACAGAAGAACTGTTATCTAATGTTTTTAAACGTGCTAAAGAACTAACAGAAGAGATAAACGTTGTGTTTATGGGCGGGGTAGCACTTAACTGTGTGGCAAATAGAAATATAGGCAAGTACTTTGATAACATTTGGATAATGCCTAACCCAGGCGATGCTGGAAGTAGTTTGGGTGCGGCGGCAATAGCACAAGGAACAAAATTAGATTGGAAACACCCCTATTTAGGTACTGACATACCAGGTGCGTACCCAGTAAAAAGACTTGTAAATTATCTTAAGAAAAATAAGATAGCAGGTGTAGCAAGTGGCAGAGCGGAATTCGGTCCCAGAGCATTAGGACATCGCAGTTTGTTAGCAGATCCTCGCGGTATAGAAATAAAAGATGAAGTTAATAAAATTAAAAGACGACAACTATTCAGACCATTCGCTCCTGCCATACTTGCTGAACATGTACATGATTACTTTGACATGCCTGTAAAGTGGCAAGACAGTCCTTACATGCAAGTAGTTGCTACTTGCCGACGACCTGATGAATTTCCTGCTATTGTACACGTAGACGGAACAAGTCGTGTACAAACAGTTAGCAAAAACGATAGCCCAGGCTTTAGAAAGTTATTAGAAGCATGGTACGCAGAAACAGGATGCCCTATGTTGTTAAACACAAGTTTAAACATCAGAGGTGAGCCCATGGTAGACGATCGTTCTGATGCAGATAGATTTGAAGCAAAGTATGGGGTTAAGGTTTTCTCGTGAACTTGTATTGTCCGGGACACAAGGTAGACAGCAAAGCCTACCGAGTAATGAATCCTTTACATGACTGTCACGGTTTTAGAAAAATACTGGACTATACATGGGACGGAACAGGTCCCAGTTTCTTTTGGGGCTTTGTAGGCAAGAACTTTCAGTTAGTAAAAGAACATCAAGAACGTGGAGTACGTTGGTACTTTACAGACATGCCTTATTGGGGTCGCTGGAACGGATTAAAAGAAGCACTAGATCCCAATATGGATTTTTATTGGCGTGTTATTCCCAACGCAACACATTGTAATTGGGTAGGTGATTATACCGATGACAGATTTAAACGACTAGGAGTAGAAGTACATGATTGGCAAACTCGTGGTGATCACATTTTGGTGTGTCCTAGTAGTCCTACTATGGAGCGGTTTATTGGAGAGACTGGTTGGTTAGAACGTACACTACAAACTTTACGTAAGTTTACAGATAGGCCTATACGAGTAAGGCATAAACCTAGAGGTAAGGGCACAAGTGGTCCAGCAGCCGCCCTTATACCGTTTGCAGATGAAGCTCGTAATGCACATGCAGTTGTAACATCTGTTAGTATGTCAGCAGTGGAAGCCGCATGCTTAGGCATACCAGTGTTCAGTCATAAACAAGGTCCAGCGTATCCTATTGCACAAACGGACCTTAGTAAGATAGAAACACCCGTCAAACCTGACCGTACTCAATGGTTAAATACACTAAGTTATTTTCAATTTACAGAAAAAGAATTACAACAAGGCATAGATAAAATCAATGATCGTATCGTTTTTACCAGCTAAAAAGAAAAATACACAGGAACGTATTGTCCATAATTTTAACAAAGGTGCTCAAGGTAGAGAACTGCCCATTGACTGGTGGTTAATTAATAAAAGATTACCTACAGGAACTAAAAGAACTGTTACTGCTGGTATCTTACGTGGCGGTGGTGACTTATTACGTTACTTAAATCAAGGCGATCACAAATACTACTACATGGACCATGCTTACTTCAAGGCAGGCTATGATAAACACAACGAGTGGATGCGTGTAACAGCGGATGGATTTAACTGTAATAAGATTACAGATACAGATAGTACAAAATTTAATAAGTTATTTGATAGGAACTTTGAGCTTAAACCTTGGCGCCGAGACGGACAAAAAATTTTAATACTGCCACCAACAGATCCTGTTAGTTATGTTTTTGGAAGTCACAACTGGACCGATATGGTTGTTTCAAAAATAAAGGAATACTCTACAAGAGATATAGTTATAAGGTCGAAACCTGGTGAAGTATTACTAAATGATAAAGGCGTTGAAGTAGGCAGAACGCCCAACGATCCAACACAACGTTCTTTAGAAGAAGACTTAGCGGATGCACATTGTGTTGTAGCATATCATAGTAGTGTGGCTGTTAAAGCCGCTATTGAGGGTATTCCTGTTATTTGTAGCGAACAGTGCGCCGCTTATCCAATCAGTAACAACATAGCCAACATTGAAAAATTTGAAGAGTTTGACAGACTCCCTTGGTTGTTTAACTTATGCAATCATCAATTCGACACTCAAGAGTTGTTAAGCGGCAAAGCCTTTAGGTATCTTGAGGCTGAAAGAGAAAAACTATGATCTTATATTGTGCCGCTAATAAAAAGTATTTTGACTTGTATTTCGACTTATGGCAAAAACAAGCAAATAAATTTTATCCTGATACTAGGAAAATAATTGCTTTATATGGGTGTACACCTAAGGACTTCCAAAATGCGCACAAACTAGGAGTTGAAGTAAAGGACGTTACACATGATAGACGTTTCCCCGACAATCCTATTATTAATCACTTTTATGTACTACGTTGGTTACATTTGCCCTACGAGTACGGTGAGAACATATTAGAAACACAAATAAATTGCCTAGCAGTTAAGAAAGCAATGACTATAGACAAAGATAACTGGGGTGTGGAACATGCCAGAATAAGTCGTTGGAAATATAAACAAGGACAGGGAAAATACAAGGGCGGTGTAAGCGCCGCTGTCTTCACACCCGATGGTGCATTGAAGGTCGTTAAACAAGCAGAAAAAATGATAGGCAAGCCGCCAGAGAGCGATCATCCTATGAACTCTTGGCAAGAACAAAATTTAACCTGGGAACCTATAGTAGCAGAGCAACAGTTTAAACATTTAAACCAGCATATAGAAGATTATACTTGTTGGATTACAGCAGGCACAAGTCAACACTATACACCAGAACAAAAGTTAGAGGTACTTAATCACTATGTTGGTGCTTAGTAAAACAAATACAGGATTCGTACACATTCCCAAGTGTGGCGGAAGAAGTGTGGTTGTACAGTGTCAAAAGTTTGACCATAACCACCACGGCGAAATAACAGGTACACATTCTAGAGCAAGTAAAATACTAGAACGTGGATATAAGTTGGATAATTTTATAGTACAAGTACGCAACCCTTACACTAGATTTGTCAGTGCGTACCATCATCAAATTGAAGAACAAGTAGGCAGGTTGCAGTGGACACTAGATCAGATACTAGACTGCTTGCATAAAGGAAAACTTAGTGAATTTCCAGATCCAGGTATATTACGTAGACAAGTAGATTGGTATGAGCCAAAATTAAATATGAAATTTTTTAAACTAGAAGATAAAACTATCTGGCCGTGGTTAAATGATAATGGGTTTAGTGGTATACGGGAAAAAGTTTCAGGAGCCGCACAAACAGATAAAAAGATAGAATTATATGACTTTCAGAAAGAAATAGTGTATAATTTTTACAAGCAAGATTTTGAAACATTTGGATACAATAAATGAGTAAACTTACAGTGATATTGCCTGCCGCCGGCAAAGCAACAAGACTACAATTACCCTATGCTAAAGAGGTAATGAGCATAGGGCCTAACAAAAGCCTAATAGATAACAGTTTTAACTTTTTTAGAGACTATGGTAGAAAAGACGTAGAGTTTGTAGTCGTTATTAGAGAAGGCAAGTCTGAGATTGTAGACTACCTTGCAAAGTATAACAACAGATATGACATTAGTTTTACGTTTCAGAATCCAAATGAACATGAGTACACGGGTGCTATTAAAAGCGCAAGACACTTGTTTGGTGAACACAATATAGTATTATTGCCAGATACTGTTATGAAGTTAGACACAGGTGCTGACTTATACGAGTGTGTGATGTCTAGCCTTACAGAAACAGGCTTTACATTCTTATACAAAGACGAGACCGATGTTGACTTATTAAAAACTAAAGGCGCACTTGTAGTAGAAGATGGTATTATAAAAAGTTATGAGGACAAACCAGAACAGGATGTAGAAAAGTATAATGCATTCTGGTGTGCGTTTGCCTATAGACGTAGAGCGTTTGACCAGTGTATAAACTTTATGGAAAAGTCTACGCTGAGACAACGTGTGATGTTAGATGAGATTAAAGAAACACCAATATACAATAGTAAAGGTATTAGAGTACAAGACTATATCGATTTAGGCACATGGCCAGAAGTTCGAAGATATTTAAATGAAGAAAATTGTCACTGATTGCGACGGTGTATTACTAGACTGGGTATTTGCGTTTGATGTCTGGATGGCTGAACAAGGCTATCTCAAACTACCAGACGTAGATCACAGTTATATCCAACGTGTACGGTATGGTATTCCCGAAGAGGAAGCAATAGACTGTGTGGGTAGATTCAATGAGTCTGGCGCAGTAGGTTTCCTGCCGCCGTTTAGAGATGCGCAGTACTGGGTACGTAAACTAGGTGAAGAAGGCTGGCGTTTTGATGTTGCCAGTAGTTTACACATAGACAAGTATGCACAAAAACTTCGTTATCGTAACCTTGTACATATATTTGGTGATGTGTTTGACAAAGTATACTGCGGCTTAGATTTTACAGAAGGCAAACTTGATTATCTAAGCAGTACATACAAGGATACAAATTTTTATTGGATAGAAGATTCAGTTAGTCATGCAGAGTCTGGCGAACAAGCAGGCATGCGCAGTATTGTAATGGATCATCCTTACAACAAACGCTGGCAAGGACTACGTGTTTCTAACTGGCAAGAATTATATGAGGTAGTAAATGGCAACACCACACATTGAAGCACCAGATGATGCATACGCACCAGTAGTATTACTGCCTGGTGATCCGCTTCGTGCTGAATGGATAAGCCGCAACTTTTTAACTAAACGTAAAGTAGTTAATCAGGTACGTAACTGTTTAGGTTACACAGGAGAATACAAAGGTATTCCCATCAGTGTACAAGGTGGTGGCATGGGCCAGGCTAGTAATGCTATCTACATACACGAGTTGTATAATATGTACAACGTAGAAACAATTATCCGTGTAGGATCTGCAGGAGCCATTGCTGACCACTTGGACTTAGGCGACATTGTTGCCGCAACAACAGCAAGCACAGACAGTAATATGACTAAAGAGTTTATACCTGGTTGGACATTCTGCCCTACAGTAAGTTATGATTGGTTGCGCAAGTTCACAGACATTTGTCCGCAAGCACATGTGGGTAGTATAACAAGTAATGATTACTTTTATCAGACTGATCAGTTATGGTGGCTTAAACATGACGATCTAGGTATACTGGCAGTAGAAATGGAAACACATGTACTATATGCACTAGCAAATAGGTTTAAAAAGAAAGCACTTAGTGTCTGTACCATTAGCGATCATTTAGCAAAAAATGAAGCAATGGACAGTCTAGCAAGACAGACCAGTTTTAAAGAGATGACTGAGTGCGTATTGGAAACAGTGGTGGCAATGTGCTAAAGTTTTATACTCCAGATAGAAAAGGCGCACAAGAGCCATACAGTTACAGAAGTCGTGCTAGACTAGTAGGTGATTGCATAGAAGATTTGTCTAACGCTAATACAGATGACATTGTAGTACTAGGTAGAATACATACAGAACAAGATGTTGCCTATCTACTTGACAACAATATACGTTACATACATGACATCTGTGATAATAAGTGGCCTAAGTTAGAAAAGTTGTGGACTAATACTAATAGCACAGCAACAGCAATTACTACAACTTGTGATGAACTTAAAACCCTTATACAAACTAAAACAGACAAATCAGTTTACGTTATTCCTGACCCTACTGAGCGTAGGAGAGAAGAACCTGCGTGGAAACCTACAGGAATACTTAAAGCAGTCTACTATGGTAGCGCCGGTAATTTAAAACAAATTAACTGGGACGACTACGACGTTTATACATTAGACCTAAAAGTAATTAGTAATGAAGGTCCTATTATGTGGAGTTACGAAACACAAGGTAAGGTTGTTAGTAATAGTGACTTTGTGTTATTGCCAGTAGACAACAGCAATGCAATGACAATGTATAAAGGTAACAACAGACCAGTAGATGCATTAATGCAAGGCAAATTTGTAGTTACTAATGCCGAGATCCCTAGTTGGTTAACACTTAAAGACTATATATGGTGTGGGGATATTGACGAAGGTATAAAGTATATCAAGTATAGTCCTAATCAGGCATTAGAACGTGTACGTGCAGGACAGAGGCACGTAATTGAAAATTACAGTCCCAGTGTAATAAGTCAACAATGGCAAGCAGTATATGAGGAATTAGCGTAATGTGCGCAATACATGGATTTTTGCATAAGGATACTAACAAAGTCGCTAAGATGATTAAGGCGGCACATCATCGTGGTCCTGATGGTAACGGTGCATGGTCAGATTCTAACATAACACTAGGTCATAACTTACTAAGCATTGTTGATGATGCAGATGCAAGTGCTCAGCCCTGGCATCATGAAGATTGTGTCCTTGTTTTTAATGGTGAGATTTACAATTATAAAGAACTACAATCAACTATTAAACACAAGTGCGTAACTAATACTGATACAGAAGTTCTAGCGGCAGGACTAAAAGAACAAGGCTGGGAGTTCTTAAAGAAATGTGATGGCATGTTTGCTGTGGCTTTCTATAATAAGACTACCAGACAGTTGATACTAGCCAGGGATACTAACGGCGCAAAGCCATTATACTATGGTTACAAAGACAAAGTATTACATTTTAGTAGTGAAATCAAGAGCTTACTAGCAGTAGGGTTCGAACGCCGAGTATGTAAGCAAGCTCTAGCCCAGTACTACAATCAAGGATACAATCCAGGTTACCTTACAATGTTTGAAGGTATAAAGAAACTTGTTCCAGGTGAAGTATGGATTAACGATTCTAGAACTAACCTATTAGATTATACGTTAGATCCTGTAACAGAAACAGATCCTAAAGTATTAGGCGCAGAAGTAAAGCAACTTAACCAGCATAGTGTAAATCAAACACTAATGGGACGTAGAAACATTGGACTATTTTTATCAGGTGGATTAGACTCTGGTAGTATATTAGCAGAGATGCGTGAGCTAGGAGTTAAGCCAGTTACGTTTACAAGTAGTTTTGCCACAACTGATCCCGAAAGTAGACTAAACGAGGACAGCGAACTAGCAGAACGTTTATGTAGAGACTGGGATATAGAAAACTATCATATACATCAAACACAACAAGACTATGTTGATGCGTTAGATGCAACCTTCTATGCGTTAGAAGAACCAAGACAGGGTAAGAGTTTTCCTACTTACTACAACACAAATAAGTTTATTAGTAATAATAATATTGTAGTAACACTGTCAGGTGATGGTGGCGACGAAATATTTGCAGGCTATAAACATCACAGTGGGATTCCTAACTGGCGCAACAAATTAAAGATGTGGCGCACACACAATAGACCACTTGACAATCCTGAACTTCAGTGTACACTAGAAGATCAAATGGATTATCTTAATGAGTGGTTGCCCAAGACACAAATGACAGGAGACGCACTTAATGATTTCATGTACACAGAATGTCTTAATAGCGTAGCAGAAGACTTTCTTGTACGTAACGATAAGTTAGGTATGAGCTTTAGTATGGAAGCCCGTTTTCCTATATTAAACAAGAGTCTAAGAGATTACGTTAGGGCCATACCTGGTGCAACCAAAGTAGACAGTATGTTTGCTGATGCACCAACAGAGAAACATAAGTTACTACAAAAAGAAGCATACAGAGGCATCTTGCCTGACTATATTATAAATCATAAAAAAACAGGTTGGCGTTTTCCTACTGATGAAATACTGGTAGGTAGATTAGACTCACCTGCACCAGACAATGGTGTCTTAAAAGATTATATAAGAGATATATTAAGTAGTGCAGACCTAATGGATATTTTCGAATATAAAAAATCAGATATAGAAAACAAGTATCTTAATAATAAAGAGTTTACAAGTAAAAACAAAGGTCCTGGTATACGTAGTCAGAAGGAGCTCTTTGTTATTTTAAATTTTGCAGTATGGAAAAAAGTATATGGGATCACACTATGAGAGTTTTATTAGTTACAACATGGAATAATCGATTATATCAAGAGTACGGACATAGGTTTCAAAGCACGTATAATTGGAAGTATCCTTACATTGTCTATAATGAAGATGGTGGCATGTATGATCTTGTTCCTGACCTTAAAAAATTTGTTAACAGGAACGCCAGGAGACCCTACGAGAATTACTTACAGGATGGGGTAAGATTTAGTTATAAAGTTTATGCCTATACTCATGCCATACTAACTATGGAAAACTTTGACTTTATAGTAGGAATAGATGCTGATAGTGTGTTTTTAAAACCTTTACCCGAAGAAGAAATAAAGACAAGTCTATATAAGGAAGATTGTATGCTTACCTATATGGGTAGAGGCAAACAATACAGCGAGTGCGGATTTTTAGGATTCAATATGCACCACCCTGATACATTAGACTTTGCCAGAGAAATGAAACGTATGTATGATTCAGATGAAATCTACAGTTTACTTGAATGCCATGACAGTTTTGTTTGGGATTTTGTTCGTCTTAAGTTTGAAGTAGAACGAAACACTAAAAATAATGACATAGGAGATGGCGGCAAAGGACACATACAAGCTAGGTGTGTATTATCAGAGTACTACGATCATACTAAAGGTAATAGGAAGAAAGTAGGTTTTAGTACTGAAAATAACAGAGCAAAGGCAGCAAAATTGGAAGGTATGCGTAAAAAATGATTAACGTTTTTATAGGATACGACAGCAAAGAGAAGGTAGCGTTTAATGTTCTTAGTTACAGTATACTAAAGAACAGCACAAAGCCTGTAAGTATTACTCCTATATATTTAGAAAACATTAAAGACGATTTTGTTAGAGAGCGTAACAGCCTAAGCTCTACAGAGTTTAGTTTTAGTAGATTTATTGTACCACATTTAATGAATTATCAGGGCTGGGCATTGTTTATGGACTGTGATATGTTAATGCAAGCAGACATAAACGAACTATGGCGCCTACGTGATGATCGCTATACTGTACAAGTATGCAAACACGACTACACACCTAAAGCAAGTAAAAAGTTTCTAGGGCAAGTACAAACCAAGTACGAGAAAAAGAACTGGAGTAGTTTTATGTTGCTTAATTGTAAAAAATGTACTACACTAACACCAGACTATGTTAATAAAGCCAGCGGACTAGAGTTACACCAGTTTAAATGGTTAGAAGGGGACCACCTAATAGGTGATCTACCACTAGAATGGAACTGGTTAGCAGGAGAGTACGAAAGCAAGAAGGATATCAAGTGTGTTCACTATACAGAGGGTGGTCCCTGGTTTACAGACTATGTAAACTGTGACTATAGTGAAGAATGGCGCACATACTATAACGAAACATCAGAAACAAATTTATGATAAGCACAGTTACTGTAGTATACGAGCCAGAAATCCAACTACTTAAAACACACGCACAAAGTTTTGACCTATATATGAGTAGGGATGCTGTAGAAACAATATTAGTTGTTGATAATGGTGAAGAAAAACTTGATATAGATCCTGCATGGTGGGGTAAACTATCAGACAAAGTAGTCGTAGTAAACAGAGAACAAATAGGGTATAAGAGCAAGCCAACTATAAACGGCAGAGAAACTCAGCAAATTTGTAAAATACTTGGTAGTGTTTATACTAACTCTGAGTGGAGTTTATGGTTTGATGCTAAAACGTTTTTAGTTAGACCTTTCGAACTTAGCGAGTTCTTTGTTGATGGAAAGTTTACCAGTACTAGTTGGCCAGTGTTTAGCCAGTTTAGTGATGGATTTAAAAATGTAAAGCAGTTACTAGATTTAGAATTGCCCGAAGAACGTTGGCTAGCGCCAGGTGGTGTGCCTCATCCAGTGAACTTAACTATCTTACAATCTATGTTGAACTATATAACTATCACAACCAAACGTAGTTTTGTAGACTGGTTTGAGGAATATAGTCAGTATCCTCACTTTGCAACCGAACTATTGTTGTATGGTATGTTTTGTTTTTATACAAACTTATTCCATGTCTACTATACTGATACGCAACCTATATTCCAAACTATTAACCTAGCAGACTGGCAACTAGATACTGAAGATGAGAAGGCGTTTTGGCTCAACATAAACAAAACATCAACACTTACAGCAAGTATTAAGGACGATGCCTATAACCTACTAAGTATTGAAAAACGTCAACAATGGGATAAATTTTTAAATCGAAAAGGATTACAGTATGACCACAAAGGCAGGTAAAGTATGGGGAGTCACAGAACTTATCCATGCTAATGGAGTCTTAGAATTCCACAGGATAGAAGCAAATGCAGGCAAATATTGTAGTAAACATTTGCACAAAACAAAATGGAACGGATTCTTCGTTGAACGAGGCAAACTACTAATTAGAGTATGGAAAAACAATTACGATTTAGTAGACGAAACAATATTAGAGTCGGGAGACTTCACAGCCGTTGGTCCTGGAGAGTTTCATCAGTTTGAGGCATTAGAAGACACAGTGGCATTTGAATTGTATTGGGCAGAATTCGATCACGACGATATAGAAAGAGAGACTGTGGGTGGCTCAAAAGTTTAACATAGTATGTGTTAGGGTAGGTCCAGCATATTCTACAGAGTATGTAGACAAACTTTATGACATGGTACGAGCAAACTGTACCAAAGACTTTGACTTTTGGTGTATTACTGATATGCCACACGACAATCCTAATGTAAAGTTTGTAAAAGTACAACCACTGCCTGTCCCTGTGCGTTGGATGTGGTGGTACAAAATGTATATGTTTAAATATGATATAGGTCTGTCTGGACCTTGTTTTTATATTGACCTAGACGTTATTATTAATGGTAACATAGACAAGTTTTTAAATTCGTACGATGGAAACTTTTGGATTTGTCAAGACTTTAACAGAAAAGTGCGTCCTGATTATCCTGTCAGTAACAGTAGTGTGATGTTATTCGAACACGAGCAGTACAGAAAGTTCTGGGACGAGTTTGCTGTAAACATGCGCAATATTATGTCTAGTTTCAGAGGAGATCAAGACTATATAACTGCACGGTTAGACAAAGATAAACGCTGGTGGCCCTGGCACTGGACAATCAGTTATCGTTGGGAGTACCTAGAAGGTAAAGCACATCCAGATAACAGTATAGTTGTCTTTCACGGTAAACCAAAACCACACGAATTAGATTGGGAGTTAGAAGATGTCAAAGTTGGTGCGTAAGACTAATACTAGATATGGTAATATGTATTATTATGCCAATGATCAGTTCATTGGCGCTAGCCTAGAATACTATGGTGAATACACAAGTTTAGAGATAGATTATGTTAAACAATATATTAATGAAGACGATGTAATTGTCGATATAGGTGCTAACATAGGGACACATACTTTAGCATATAGTAGTTTAGTCCCTAACGGAATGGTAATATCATATGAGCCTAATCAAAAAAACTACAACCTCCTAGTTAAAAATATTCAGACAAATAATATAACCAATGTTCATGCTTTTCTAGGCGGACTAGGGTATAAAGTTGAGTGTAGTGCAGTTACTGACTTCGATCCCAGTGTAAAAGGCAACTACGGTGTAATTCATACTGGTCAAGGTGAACAAGTTTGTTTTATTAACAAATTAGACAACCTAGTACAATTCAATAAACCTGTTAAGTTTGTAAAAATCGATGTAGAAGGCAAAGAGTCTGACATACTCATGGGAGGTTTTAATTTTATTTCTCATCATAAACCAATAATCCAATACGAATGTATGTCAAAGTATGTGGCAGATAATTGCGGCGTAATCTTTACACACTATTTTCCAAAATATAAACTTTATTGGATGCCAATTTATAACTACAACCAGCACAATATTAGAAATAATTCAACAAATATTTTTCTTAATAGTGGTGTACTTAATATTCTTGCAGTGCATTCTGCATACAAGCAACCAGAAAATTTACGTCCGTTCAGATCTTGGGAAGACAATATAATAGATAGAAGTGAAGGGCTTAGGCTTAGTAAAACTGAGATGTTGGGAGGTTAACGCAGGCGTTTAAGTTGCTGATGCAACATGTTTAGTAGTTTGTCAGGGTACCCGTTTATAAAATAGTAGTAGTTAGCAGTAACATAGTTATACAATATGTGATATATTTCTTGTGCGTAACGTAAATTACGTGGCAAATATGTTAAAACATCAGATCGCCTACTGTCGTTAAGCAAGCCATCACAAATATCACTTCCTAATGCCTTATACCAAGTAAATCCATGTTGCTGTAAGTGATGCCAGAGATACTGAGAGCCTACTAGTAGGAACGGTGTTTGTGTTATAATTGCGTTATAGGTTTTTTCAGTTATAATACCTCTGTGTTCATAGTATTGGCTTTCACATACTATAGCAAGCCAAGCATCTGCATAGTTTTTACCTATACTAATTAAATTACTGGCATTGTCGTAGTCATATTGTTCAAACGTTTTGCCAGGATGTTTAAGTTCTATGCCACGTTGTTGCAGACTTATGTTTACTAAGGGATTATCCTTAAGGTCATTGTAAGTATCTTCCCTATGCTTCTTTGTGATCCTATTAGGCACAACAGCAATGTAGTTTGGGTTATTTTTTAGTGTTGCAGTTTGTATCTCGTAACGTTTACTAATATATTGTAATACGGTATTGTATTGCCAGGGACTAAACTCTACGACTTGGATGCTGTCAGGCATTTCTCTATGCCAAATGTCTGCTACACCGTGATTCCAGACTATGGCTACTACTTGTTTTAGGTCTATATCCTTATCTCTGTAGTATTTGTCTATTGTTATAAGTTCGTTGGGTAGTATTGAATCAGATTTAAAGGTTAACATATCCTGACATATCATAAAAAGCCTAAAATCTGGATTTTCAAAGCGTGTTTCAGAGCTATCAGGGTACCTAACATCCCAACCCATAGTTGTGCAGGGCATAAAAAAACAGCCGTCGTAAATACAAATGTTATCAAAGTATTGTTTTAAAATTCGATGTAGCACAGTACATATTTAAACGCAAAAACACGGAATAGCATAAATAAATGAAACTAGTTTATAAGGACCTTATATATGGCACTTACATATTCACAAACATTAACTAAATTAGACGGCACAACCGTTAATCTTAGTGACTACAGTGGTAACACACTGTTAGTAGTAAACATGGCAAGCCACAGTGGATGGACTGCTGACCAACTTGCTTCATTACAAGCATTACATACAGCTCATTCAGGAAGTGGACTAAAGATCATGGCTTTCCCTACAGGAAATTATGCTACTGCTACACATACTGACGGTGAGGAATATGCCACAAATGCTGAAATTAAATCCAATCTCGATGCTAACTATACAATCGGATTTGATGTATTTCAAAAGTGTGATGTATTAACTACAACAAACACTTGGAATGTTGGCACCCAATCTTTAGACAAGGTATCACATGGTAGAGCGCAGGATTCTTTCTGGCAGGAAGTAATTGCATTAGTAGGAGCAACACCAGACTGGTCTTACAACAAGTATCTAATTGCACCTGGCGGAGCTCAAGTAACAGCATTTGCCCCATCAGATGTTTTACCTAATGAGTACGCTTATTCACCTAGCTACAACTGGGTAGACAGTGGTTACAACACAATTCACCATACAGTTGCAACTATGGATGATATTGAAGGAGCAAGTCCTAGTGCTAATCAAACAGTAAAAATTACTGATGCTGATGGAGCAGGTCACTGGAAAATTATTAAGTATAATGGTAGTGGTGACTATACAACTTTAGGTACAGCTGAAGGCACATCAAAGTGGGACAATGCATTAGCCGCATATCTAGCAATGTAATTAGGGGGTTCCAGAATTCTGGAACCCACTTTTATAATGATACGTTACAACCATACTTTTACTACTCTACAAGGAGACACTGTTTCCTTAACTGATTATGAAGATAAAACTCTTCTAGTAGTTAATATTGGACACATTTTAACTGAATACTTCGATAAACAGTTTTCAACACTGGAAACCCTGCAAGATACGTATTACGACAGAGGCTTGCGGGTCCTAGGGTTCCCCGCCAGAAACTTTGATGACGATTTGATGCCAGACGCAGTAGCATGGACATCTAACAATCAATTAAGAGAGTATATAGAATCAAAGTTCACATGCAATTTTCCTGTTATGCAAGAGTCAAATGTATCTGAATACATGGGATGGTATAATAGCGAGATCGAAGAAGTAGAATTCGGTACAGAAGCAAATGTAGTAAACACACTATACAGTCAACTTGTTCAGGTTTCGAACATAAAAGTTACCTGGAACTGGGAAAAGCGTTTTGTACTACCATACGCTAGGAGTACAGGGTTTATAGGTACTTTTACCTATGCAGATGACCCAGAATTAATAAGTTACGTAGAATCAATACTTTAACTACGCATAAGTTACGTAGAATCAATACTTTAACTACGCACTTGACAAATTAATCGAGTTACCCTATACTTGCTGATATTATAAACAAGCGGGTTAGGTTATGTCAAAGAAAATACCAATAATTTTAGCACTAGTTCTAATGGTACTGTATGTTGATATGGGCAGAACGGAAGATGAATGGGACCTGCCTTTTGATCAAGTGTTTGAGGCTAATGTTGTATACCCAAACATAGATTTAGAAGTACAAATTGTGGACGATGCCAATGCGGTATGTAAACAATATGCTAATGACATCAACTACCAAGTAAAACATTGCGCATTACAATATAGAGTAGACGCCAATGGTGTTCGCAAGTGCGTACTAGTTATGGATAAACGATATTTAACCTTAGGTGACATTGGACATGAAGTACGGCATTGTTTTGAGGGCGAATGGCATGAATTTAGACCCACTAGGGGTGTAAAACGGTAAAAATACATTTTGACATTATGTAAAAGTGATGTTAATGTAGCATGGTAACATTTATTTAGGCACATTTATTATGGAAAACTTACAATTTAATTTTGATAGCATTGAAGTACGACGAGTAGCCAACGGCTACGTGATCCAGGTTAACGGTGAAGACGACACCAAAGAATATGTTTACGATACAAGTCGTAAAACTCTTAAGTTTGTTAAAACGTTCTTGGAGCATTCAAAAGCACAGGTCACAGACTAATTGGCAGTAAGACCTGCCGAAACGTTAGAACCTAGTCCGATCCCTACTCAGAACGTGAGTAATGGGGAGTATTCTCCTTTACCACAAACACAACAACAAAGACTAGTACAATCAAAAATAAATGCTCATAGCACATTTGAAGAATCCTTCAATGCTATGAACACAGTCTATGGCCCAGGGTTTGTTTATTCCGACTATGGAGACCTTAGCAATCAATTTATATTTGATGTACAAACACATCTTTGCGGGGATAATCACAAAAAGTTTGGTACTCTGTTACAAAGACAATGGAGTCATGAATATACCAATCCCAATGTAGAGAAGTATCCTACATTAGATCGTTTAAAGTTCGATAATTATATCAAAGAAATATATTTAGACAGCGACACTAAATTAGCCCTTATAAGCGGAGCTCCTGGCGAATCGCCAGAAGACGATTTGATAGACAATGACAGTATTCGATGGGCTAGCGATGTTATTAATAGTGTGTGCGGTAGTAAACGTAGTTTTAGTCATACTATTATAGAACCTAAACTGCCAGGTTACTTAGACGAAGTAGATAGAGCAATAGAAGTGCTAAAGCCCGATAGTTGGAAATGTTATACTATAGGCACATTTAGTTACCCTACACGTAAAAACAAACAATTTAGACTAGATGATGAAAAACTAGTTTATCCTTGGTACGAACGTGCGCAACGTGCAGGTATAAAAAATATTTGTATACACAAAGGTCTCTTACCACCAGACTATAGAGAAACCTGGAGCAAGTTATGGGAGTACGGCACAGTACAGGATGTATTAACTGCGGCTAGAGATTGGCCCGATTTAAATTTTATAATATACCATAGTGCTCTACGTATCAGTCAGGAAAATCCTGAAGACATTCTCAAAAACTTCTTAAAGACTGGACGTTTTGAATGGTCTACTGATTTGTGTGACATTGTCCATAAGCATGGATTAAAAAACGTTTATGCAGAATTAGGTACAAGTTTTGGTAATATGGTTGTGCTTAACCCACTAGTAGCAAGTGCCTGGCTAGGTCAGATGCTTAATATGATGGGTGAGGACAGAATACTATGGGGTACTGATTCTGTTTGGTATGGCTCACCACAATGGCAAATAGAAGCACTGCGTAGACTTGAGATACCTGACCATGTAATGAATCGCATGGGCTGGGACAAACAATTAGGGGAACCTAACGGTATAATTAAACAAAAGATTTTTGGCCTTAACGCCGCTAGACTCTATAATGTTAATGTTGCAGACACAATAAATGAAATAGATTCTGATAAAATTGCAGAAATGCGTTTGCGGTACAAAGAGCCTAGAAGTAATCAATACTATGGCTTTATAGCATAAGTGATATTACCGTAAAAACATATAACTTTTGCATCGCAAAAATAAATAACCATGTATAGAGATCCTATACAACATTTTCACACACACTTATAAGGAAAACACACAAATGACACAGACAGTTTTACAAAAACTAAAGAAGTTTTATATCACAATGTTGCAGGCACAAAAGTACAGAGCACAACGTAGAATCGCTATGTACAAAAACAGAGCAGGATACATATCATAATGAATTGGCTTAATAACTTATTAGAGAAGTTTGATCGGTGGTCAAGAGATCATGAAGATCGTGCGTTAGAATATTATTTGTCAAAGTCTCAAAATATCGCAGATTTAGAAAACCGCATGAGAACATGGCAAAACTCCAATCAGCAAGCTCGTTCGTTACTACGTTTCTAATAACACCCAACTAGGCGGGTAAATCTTATCCGCCTTTTCTATTGACTTTAGATTCTTTTCAGTTTAAACTAAAGCATGGCTAAAATTATCAAAGACCCAAAGAAGCGTCGTAATGTTAGACGCTCAGTGCGGACTTTAAAGGAGGCGGCTTTGGAAACACTAGCATACATTAGAGATAAAATACTTGCGGCTATTTGCCAGACAATAGGTTTTTTACAGTACTTTGCTGATAAGATCGCAGGCAAAGAACTAAGCAGTCCATTTTGGACTGGTGCTTTTGCAATATTATCATTCTTTATTCTGTTTTATGATCCCATACTGGCATTTTTTATTATGATGTGTAGGATACTTTGGTTATTAGAAAGTAAACGTGGATAAAATTAAGTATCTAAAACAGAGTACGCTCTGGGACATTTATGATTTATATATGAAAGCAAGTGACCCACGCATGGATGGATTTACACAATGGGGTTACAAACAGAACTTATGGTTGTTAAAGTACCATGTTGATGAACTATTAAACAAGTGTAGTACCTTTGTTGGTGAAGAAGACTGGATAGATGAGGTAGAGAAAGAATTACACCAGGTAAAAGTCTGGGAAAAACTTAAAGAAAAATGAGATTACGTGAAGATTTATGGGAAGTACTAAGTAGGTACCTTATGCAGGGCGTAGAACCTACGGGTATAGTACGTTATGTTATATGTAACGACTTTTATTCTTTGGCAGATGTATGTAAAAGCCAAGAAGACCTAGAGGAAGCCACAAAGGTGTATAAATGGTTACAGAAGAATGGTATTGTTGATGGAGTACGAGCTTGGGGTAATAAAGCAATAATGTTTAGGTATTGTGATGTTGTAACCATACCACCACCCAGGGCTAAATATTAGTTTACACAGACAGACAGGAGATTAATATGTACTCATTAGAATTCTATATAGATTATCTTGGCAATGTTAAAAAGAACATTACTCGCCGAGTCGTAACAGACAAGACACTACTAGGTGCTTGTGAAGACTTTATCGACGCTCAAGTTAGTTGGGCAAAATCCACACACAAGATTGGTTGTAAAATCGCAAAGCATTCAGCAGATGCCATTACAAAAATATGGTTTCCGCAGGATAACACAGACACAGACAAAGGAGAATAATGATGTCAGACTTTAAAGCAAAATTACCAGAAGTAAAATTTAACAAAAACGGTTACGAGATCCGCACAGAGATTCTCGGCATGGCTAAAGATTTAGTATTCAAAGACTTTTCATATAAATGGAATGGTTGGGAACAAACAGTTGAAAAAGACAAAGATGGCAATGTTGTAGCAAAGACTACAATGCCAGAGTTTCCAGGATTAGACACAGTTTTAGAAACTGCTGAAAAGATGTACAGTTTTGTAAACGGTAATCCTACTAATAAAAAGTAATTAAAATCAACAGGGCGTAACTGCCCTGTTGTCATGACTATGTTCGATAAATAGTATTAACAGACCTTGAGGGAGGTCTTCTTAAAAAGGGAGCAAGAGCATGCGCAGAACGATTAGCGCCGCTATGATGGCGGCACTGATCAGTGGGCCTGCATTTGCCGATACGTCTAGTCTAAGTACTACCACTTCTGGTATGGGTGTCCTCGAAAATGATTATGTGAAAGCGGGTGTTAACGGCACATCAGGAACATTCGGATCAGGGGGAAATACAAGTCCTGGCTTATTGTACGATTCAACAGGTACAGGTACATTTAATACAAGTTACGATTACTTAACACCAGGTTCACCATTTGATGGCTGGTCAATTAAGATTGACGGGGCTAACACAACAAATAACAATGGAGGCGGTGCATCCTGGACAGACAGCGATGGGCTAAGTGATGGTACAAACTCATTAACATGGCAAGGTACTAATAGTTCACATAGTGGATGGCAAGTAGAACATATCTACACACTAGGTGCTACTAGCCAGTATATTGACATTGAAACAAACATCACAGCAGGCAGTGCGGCTAGTGCAGTTTACTTTGGTCGCTTTATTGATCCAGATGCTAGAGCGGCAGCTGGTGACAGTTCAGCAACAGACAACGTACTAGGTTACTCAGGTATTCCAGAC
>Ga0208161_1000232_pt1 | contig 31627 bp, 43 predicted proteins | sample CB_VirMetaG_3_FD_184538 | JGI IMG/M metagenome (GOLD analysis project Ga0208161, IMG submission 184538) | Freshwater to marine saline gradient viral communities from Chesapeake Bay - CB_1508_1S Viral MetaG (SPAdes) (version 4) | ecosystem: Environmental > Aquatic > Marine > Coastal | place: USA... | reverse complement strand
AAGGAAGCAGTCCAAAGCGAAATCAACGCTAACCCAAAACTAATGATGGGTATTGCCAAAGAAGATATTGATAACAATGACTTTGGTTATGTTCTTCATTTTGGTCGTATTAGAAACATTGACACAGGAGATTATAATCCGTTAGAACAAAATCTATTATGGTTTAATAGTGGTGGTTCTACTCCTGGTGAATTAACCATTACTCAACCCACAGCACCTAATGCTAAAATCTTAATGGCAGTTGTTGTAAAAATTGCGAACAATGGTATTATTCTTGTTCGTCCAACCTTTGAACCAAAGTTAAGTGAATTACAAGATATTCACATTACTTCTATTGCCGATAATCAAATCTTGCGTTGGAATAGTGCGAACTCTCGTTGGGAAAATAGTAGTGAATTAACCACTGCCGAAACGGACATTGATAATCTTGAAGGGCGTATGGACACAGCCGAAAGTGATATTGATTCACTTGAAAGTCGCATGACCACTGCCGAAAATGATATTGACGATATTGAAGACGGCACAACGGTTGTTCCAAAAGCGTTAGCCGACCAAAATGGCGATGTGATTAACACAACTTATTTAAGAAGTGCTACTGCGTCATCAACCTATATTCCGTTATCGCAAAAGGGTGTGGCAAATGGTGTCGTCCCGTTAGGTTCTAATGGTAAAGTTCCGTCACAGTATTTAAGTGGGGAACAAGATGACCTTGCCGAATATGATTCGTTAGAAGATTTCCCCGAAGTTGGTGAAACCGATATTCTTTATGTTGCGTTAGACACCAACAAGTTATATCGTTGGAGTGGTAGTGCGTATGTTGTGATTTCCGAAACTCTTGCTTTGGGAACAACTTCAACAACGGCATTTCGTGGTGATTTAGGTCAAACGGCTTATGACAATGCCGACACTGCGTTAGATAACACATTGAACATTATTGATGGCACACAAACATTAACCGATACACGAGTAACTAACAGTGCGACTAATGTTGTTCCTTTAATTGTTAATACATTACCAAGTCATAGTACGAACTTACAAGAGTGGCAAGTAAATGGTTCCCAAGTTTCAAGAATGAATTTAGACGGAAGGTTTGCTACTACTACTGGTATGGGAAATTCTGGTAGTTCGAATTATGCTTATGTAAATGTCGCCAATAACGGAACTATCATCTCTCGCAATATCGCTGACGCAAACCCATCGTTAATCGTCAATTTAGCAAACGCTTCTTCCACAGGCGATATTTTACGCTTACAATTTGCTGGTGCGAATAAATTAGAAATTACCAAAGATGGGTTTATCAACCAAAATGGAACGAGATTACTAACCACACCTGGAACACAAAACTTATTCTTTGGTGTTAATTCTGGTAATCTTTCTACAACTGGTTCTCAAATAACAAGCATAGGAACGGAAGCGTTATCAAATATAACAAGTGGTAGTTTAAGTGTCGCAGTAGGTCATCGTGCTTTACTTTCTTCAAGCACAGGAAGTTCTAATGTTGCCGTTGGTGTTAATTCTGGTCGTTCTATTACAACTGGTGGCACTAATACATTTGTTGGTAGAGATAGTGGTTATAACGCTTCACAATTAGTAAGTGCCTCAAATTCAACGGCAGTTGGATTTGAAGCATACACCAACAAGTCCAACCAAATGGTGTTTGGTAATTCATCTGTTAGCGAGTTCGTGTTTAATCGCAATACGAGTGCTGTGTTAATCGCACCCAACATTGGTATTGGTGTTACACCTTTGACGAAATTACATATTGCTGGTGCTGGTTCGCAAGAACTTCGTATAGAAAACACAAACACTACTGTTGGTTTGAGTGACGTTATTGGGACGTTATCTTTCCGTTCTAATGACGCTTCAAGTGGTGGAACTGGTATTGCTGGTTCTATAAGTTCAATAAGTGAAGCAAGTAGTGGTGTTCTTTATGGTCTTGCTTTTAATACAAAAAACTTTGCTTCCGAAACTGAAAAAATGCGAATTACCAATGACGGAAAAGTTGGTATTGGGACGAGTTCTCCTGCTTCGCTATTATCTTTAAGAAGTAGTGGCGATACATATTTAACTATTGATACAAACTTAAACGCAAACAACGCTGGTATTCGTTTAAGCGAAAGTTCTACACCGACAACAAATGGTGCTGAATTAGTTTATGATGGAAGTGCTAATTTATTTCATATTAAAACTGGTGGTGCTTCATTTACAGAAAGATTAACCATTGTTAGAGATAGTGGTAATGTTGGGATTGGGACGAGTTCTCCTGCTACGCAATTAGAAGTTGCTTTACCAACAACCACTAATGGTGTTTATGAAACAACGATTTTTAAAACATTAGACGCAACAACCCCTGCGAACACAGGTTCTTTACACTTTTCTTCTGGTTATAATAGCGACGCTGGATTGCGTTATTCAACTATTCAAGCAAAAAGAAATAATGGTGCTTTTACATCTAACTTAATTTTACAACCGAGTGGTAGTAATGTTGGTATCAATGAAACATCGCCATCGGCACAATTACAAGTCAAGAGTGGTGCTACTACTCGTGTTCCACTCATTGTTGATACATTAGCAAGTCACGCAACGAATTTACAAGAGTGGAAAGTAAATAATATAACGCAAATTTTTATCGACCAATATGGTGTTATGAGAGCCGAATATGTTGCTAATAAAATCACTTCAAACAATGCTTTAATTCACCCATCATCAAGTGGCACTTTAATCTCTCGCAACGTTGCTGATACAAACCCTGCTTTAACGGTAAATCTCGCAAACGCAAGTGCTACGGGCAATATACAAGTATGGCAAAAAGCAGGTGTGGCACAAGCGTATATTTCTAATGACGGAACATTTGCCACTTCCCAAATTAGAAATTACACAACAATAAACAACGCTTTGATTACACCTTCAACAACTGGAACGACTATTTCTCGCAACATCGCAGATAGTAACCCTGCGTTAGTTGTAAATCAAAACAATTCTTCTTCTACGGGAAAAATTGTATCGTTCCGATTTAATGGTGTTGAAAAATCTTATATCGACAAAGATGGTAATTTCAGTGGTGCGACTATTATTCCAAGTTATACTTTGTTGGGTTCAAGAATAAGTGATGGCACATTAACCGTAACGGACATTGATACATTTGATGAAATCCAAATTCGTGTTGAACTTTATGTTAATAGCGATGAAATCATTTGGGGTGTTGCTAAATTACCCGTTGCCGATTTAACCTACGCAAACGCAGGACAAGACCGAGAAGGTGTTGGTGCTGTGTGTATTGACGATAGTGGAACTATCGCAAGTGCTTATGTGTTTAGAAATAATACCGATGGAACACAATTAGACATTAAACTTCGTAATGCTTCTACTGTGAAAATCTATGGTGTTAATTATTAAAGGAGAATAATATGGAAATTTATTATCAATATGAAGAAAACGAAGAAGGTGTTATCGTGGCGATACACTCATCACACGAACCTTTTAACGAACGAGAATTACCAAAAGAACTTGTTGGTAAAGTGCGTTGTGGCAAAACCACAGTAGAAGAAATCTTGTTCCAAATCACTAATGCGTAGATATAACGAAGCACGATACAAACGAGAGTTCAAACGCTACCCTAAATGGAAAGAGTTGAAAGAAGCGTTCAATGAGTTCAAAGAAAACCGAAGAAAGCACATTGACAGCAAAGGGTAAAGTCAAGAGAATACTAAAAGAGTTATTCGCCACTCGTTATGGGTGGCTTTCTCTTTTGTTAGCAAACTTGTTTTGGTCTATGTTTTGGTTGCCTTTTTTAGTCCTGTGGTTTATAACCAAAGATAATCAATTTCTTATCATCGCTACAAGTATCTATATCTTCTTCGCACAACCGATTATACCTATGTGGTTAATCATACCTACATCGGCATATTACATACTAAAAAGGGTGTTAAAAAAATAATGATATAATTATTATAGGTGGTATAACTATGAGAGCAACATTAAGTCAAATCAAAGAACAACAACGCAAACAAATTGCCGTTAAGGACAAATTGGTCTATTTACAAAAAGCACCCAATGGCGAAATCATTGAAGTTCATCTTTTACAATGGGTTGCCGAAGGGTTTATTGAAGAATTACAAAAACAAGCAGAACTGAATAGACAACAATATGAAGCGAAGATTAAACAAGAACAACTTGCCCAAGAAGAACTTATTACCAATCGCTTTATTTTGTTAAGTAAAGATATTGAACTTTTACAAGAAGAAGTAAAAGCATTGAAACACGAACTTGCTGTTATTAAAGGAGAAGAATAATGCTACATCTATTAACCGAAGTGGTTGGCGAACAACCTGAAACATTAGGATTTCTCACCGAATTACTTAACAACGCTTGGACTTGGGTTATGGGTTTAGGCACTGCTGGGTTTGTCGGTATATCTACAATTCTACGAACATTTATTCCAAGTAATGGTGCGATTGTTGCTTTGACCGATAAGATTGCCGAATTAAAAGAAATGACAAACCTTGACGCATTACGCATTAAAGAACTCGAACAAGCACAAAAAGATTACCAACAAGCGAATGATGACTTGCTTATGGAAATTGCCAAGAATAGTCCAAATAAAAAAGTGAAAGAATTAGGTGAGCAACTTGAACAAAAGAAACAAGAACTCTCGATACAAGAACAAATCCAAGAGAAAGTAAATCAAGCCGTTAAGACAGTCGAACAAAAAGCAGTGTCGATATTAAAAAAGAAAGATTAGTTAATCAACGGAGGTTGTTATGAAAAAAAAGAAAAAGCAAAGTAGTTGGTTGCGTGTTTTAGGCTTCATCTTTATTTGGGTTGTCCCACTTATTTACATTGGTGTTGTTGCCATTGATATTACAACGACAACCGATACAACACCTGGAACGGGTGGAGGACAAGTCGTATTTAGCGTTTGGGCGTTAGTAATTCTTGCCATATTGGTTTTGGTTTATATTACCCAAATTAGAAAACGTCTAACCCAAGTGCTACATATTAGCGATATTCAAGGAAGACCTGTTCCTGCCTTTTGGCGTTTTATTCAACTATTAGAATATGCGAGTTCGTTTGGTATGTTAATTGGTGGTGTCTATGTTATTGGTCAATTATCTTCCGTTCTCTATACCTTTGGCATTGTGTCGCTAATTAGTGGCACGATTGGTTATACGCTACTTATGATAGATTCTTTACAACGAGAAAAAATCTTCCAAGAGAACAAACTTTTAGGTTTGTAATATGAACATTAAGAAATTAAAAGAATCGCTTGTAATGACGTTTATAGGCGTTGTAGTAAGTGTTCTATGGGTGGTGTATGCGATACTAACAAACTTTGACTTTATTACGTTCATTTCCAGCCCTTCGGTTATCTCTATTTTGCTAATCTTGGCAGTGCCGTTGGCATTTCTTATTGCCGATAAAGTGTGGGGTGATAAATGAAAAAGATAGATACGTACAAGTTTGTATTATACCCATTGGTGTTGGGTATCTTAATTGTTTATTCGGTTTTACAAGTAGGACTTGACCTAAACAAAATTCTTACCGAACGCTTTTGGTTAGAACTTTTTTTCAAATACCTTTTACAAATTGCGTGGATTTACTTTGGTATTCCTGATGGCAAGATTAGTGGTGAAGCAAAGTTGAATTACACAGAAGCAAAGAACTTGTTAAATAAGGCGATTACGCTAATCAAGGACAAAGGGTTATTGACTACGTTTGGTCTTTATGTGAAGCAAGACTATATCAAGCAACGAGAACAATATGTCAAAGATGTGTTGTTCGCTAATGGCATACCCGAAGATTTATATAAATTGTCGTTAAGAGAGATACAACCTAAATTAGATGACTATTCATTGACCAAATGGCATTTCTTGTTAATCAAGAAACTTAAACATGGCGATTTTGACTTCCCATTTGTTGATTCGCAAACATATTTAAGTGCGTATGATATAAAAAATCGTATTCAAATGGCACTATACAGTGAAAAGAACACCATTCTACGAGAATTATTCCCTAAAATGGTCTTAACCTTTGTCACATTGGCAATTTCTTCATCGGCAGTCATCTCTAACGATGTGTCTATCGGTCAAGCAGTCTATGATTCGGTATTCAATGTTGGTCTTTCCATTATGTCCTATGGCTTTGCGTTCAAATTAGGGCTTGATATTATGAACGATTATGCTAAAATCTATGATGTCCGTAGAAATTATATCTCTAAATTCATTGAATCCCACGATAACGGTTCGTTGGTCAAAGAACTGCGTATCTATGAAGTGGCAGAAGTCGTAAAATAGTGTATAATAATTTATAGATAAGTGCTTTCTACAAAAGTGAGAAATTGTATTGAGAGGCACTTGTCTATCTACGGGGGTGTTTGATGACTGTAACGCTAACCTCCGAGTGTTATAGAAACATGGGGTAATACCCATCACCTCCACCAGAATACTAATCGCTAACACGAGATTGTATCAAGTGGAACAAATAAACAAATGTGCCATCCGTTCGACACAGCGATTACCAATATACCCATTGACCTACACCCATCGCCCTCCTTCGGTGGGTGTTTTTATTTGTGAAATCACTTCTAACGCCATTTATAACCCCATAGAGCAACGATAATGGGTTGGGTAGAGTATTTGTATTACCGAAAAAAAATCGTGTCTTAAATCGCTTAATTTCTTTTTGTATTGTTTTTTAGTTGTTAAGTATATTTACTTGTTGTGTTAAATGATAGTTATATTCGTATTAAGTGATAGTTAATAATTAAATATATTTATATTTTTTAAGAAATATATAATTCTTTAATTATAATGTCAATATATTTTATAATGTCTATGATAGTATAGATAAAATATTATATCTATTCTTTAATATATATAATCACTATATATAAATAGTGTTCATATTTTATATAACAATAGGTAGCAAATAAAATATGATACGATATAATCGTGGTGTGGAGGTTTTATGAAAAAACTAAAAAATGTTCGCTTGGCTGATGACGTTCAAGAAATGGATTTAATTAAATATGGGTTCTTCTATCACCGATTTACTGACGACTATTGGTTTGTGTTAAATCGTTTAACCAAAAACTTTAATAATGTGGAAGTGTCTATACGCATAAACTACAAAACAAAGGAAGTGAAACTCTATGCGACAAACGATCACAAGAAATTACCAAGTATATACAGTAAGCGTTATTCCAAAGACAATTATTTAGAGTTTGAAAACGAAATAGACCAATTCTCATTTGCCGATTGGATTGATATGACACATATTTTACAATTATTTATTGACGGATTTATAATTATTAAGTAAAATAAAATCACAGGAGGTTCTTGAAATGGAAAAACAAGACCAATTTGAAAACAAGTTGATACGTGACATGGAGAAGATTGGGTATCGTTTCGGTGCTGGAATACCACACCAAAATTACGATGTCTTCTACTTCTTTGTCGAAGTCGGTAATCGTGAAGCACAATTTAACATTGGGTTCAACGATAAAGGACTGTGTGCGTGGAAAGGTTTCGATAGCAAACATATTGTGGTTGATGACAAGTTCGGTCTAACCTACAAAGAAGCATTAGAAGAAGCCCGTAAGTTTTATTTAGAAACCACAGTCGATGATGACTATAAGGCAGACTAATATGGAATTAGAAAAAAGAGTGTTTGATTTAGAAGTCACGCTTAATATGGTTCGTGAAGATTTGAAAGTGTTATATGCGTTGCGACAAAAGAACATTGATGTTAATACATTGTTTGTGATTATAGACGCTACGATGAAGTCGATTAACGAAACTTTACAAAAACATATTGACGAATAATCCGTTTAGGTATATTGTTATCTCATAGAAAGGAAGTGATATATGTATAAGACAAAATACGTGTGGCCCGATATTGGTGTTTGCGACATAACGCACCTATGGACACACAAGTCGGGAAGGCGTTGTATGTATTGTGGCAAAAAAACGAGGTTCTTGATCGCACTCGGTAAAAAGCGATACACTCACTTAACATGTGGGTTAAATGAAAGGAAATAGTATGGCACAAGAAGAAATTTACAAGAAGTTGTCGAAAGTTAATGTCAATGATAAGACGGAAGCAAAAAATGGTCTTACCTATTTATCGTGGGCGTGGGCGTGGGGTGTATTAAAAGAAAACTTCCCCACTGCGACTTATACGGTCTATGAAAACCAACAAGGGTGGAACTACTTCACTGATGGCAAAACAGCGTGGGTTAAAACGGGTGTGACGGTTGAAGGACTTGAACACATTGAATACTTGCCCGTTATGGACTTCCGTAATAAATCGATTCCGTTAGAAACGCTTACGTCATTTGATGTCAATAAAGCGATTCAACGTTCATTGACCAAAGCGATTAGTCGTCATGGTTTAGGTTTATACATCTACGCAGGTGAAGATTTACCCGAAGATGATACCAAGAACACCGAATACAAACCAAAACAAATGGTGGTTGCTGGTGGTGAAAAAGAAGTCATTCGAGAAAACACCGTCTCACAACTTCAAGAAGCGTTTGAGCAACTTAATGCCGAAGAACGCACGAAAGTTAATCACCACATTATGAAATTAGGTGTGTTAAAATTTAGTGACCTAACAGAAGCACAAGGTCGATCACTGCTATTAAACATTCAAGGTTTGTTAGCAAAGAAACAATAAAAGAAAGAAGGTCATAATATGGCACAAGAAAAACAAGTCGTTAGTTTAGAAGGTCTTACGGTTGATGAAGTCAATATCTTATTGGTGGCGTTAAGCAAATTACCATTAGAAAATGTCTTACAACTTTGGACAAAGATTAAAACCCAAGCCGAAGAACAATTAAAGTTGGAAACCACTGATGGCGAATAATCCCCGTATTGGAAGCGACATTAACGAATTTGAACTTACGGGTTTGGTTCGTTATGGTTTCCGTCGATACAACACGTTCAAGAATAAGAAACCCTATTTACTTTTCTTATTACAACAACCCTATAAGACCAAAGATGGAAAAGACCGATATAAAGGTTTTCAAATCTTATGCTTTAACCCAGAATACGCTGAAAAGTTATTTGCCTTAAATCAACAAGCGTATGTGCGTGTTAAGGGCAACGTGAGTGTGGAAACTTACACGAAAGATGAAGCACCACGAACGGTGATTAAATTACTTGCCAACGAAATTGAAATCATTGAAAAGATGATGTTGCCTGTGATCAAACCAAAAAGCGAACAAGAAAAAGGTGTTCCCAAAGAAATTTATGAGAATACCACTGTGTTCCAACGGACACCACCACCAGCACCAAAGTTATCAAAGCCCGTTAGTGAATTAACCGAAGAAGAATTAGCAATAGAATTAGGGAAGTTAAAATAATGGAAACAAACAAATTTGCGATTGGTGGGGTTGTTGAATTAAAACCACTAATTAAGAAAAGTGAAAAGAGTGGCAAGTTATATTGCCGATTACAAGTGGTTCAAACACGTTATGGTGGTACTAATTACGACATTGAAAACAAACGTTATTTTAACTTTGTGTTATTTGACCAAGACACCATTGAGTTAATCCAAGAATGTGAAAAACAATTCCACTGTGTCGTTCGTGGAAACATTAGCATTAACTATGGTGGCAAACAAGCGTTTGATTTAAACTTGATTGGCGAAAGGGTTGATGTTGAAAAGCATTATGACGAACCTTTTAAGACCTTAAATCCAAAAAAAGAAAAGAATCCGATTCAAAAAGAGATTCAAGAAATCAAAACAATGCTTGACGATGAAGACTTGCCGTTTTAATATAAGTGTAGAAAGGTGGTTAATACCATGGCAAAAGAATACCAAAGTGAATACGGAAGTTATCTTATCGACACTGATAGCACAGGAACGAGTATCTACCCTAACCAAGATTACAACAATCCCGAAGGTGAATCGTTCTATATCAACAATACCGAAGAAGAACTTATCTTCAATCTTGTCAATGAAAAGTTGGGCTACAATGTGTATGATCGCCACCAAGTCTATTATTTAATGGACTATGACTCATCGTTGCCAGAAGAAGTGATTAACGCATTACACTTGGTTATTATTGAACGCTTTACCAACCAAATCAACAAGTGGGTAGAACGCACGTTTGAACCCAGTGAAGAAGATGTATGGGAAGACAACTATGGCAATTAAACCAAGCGATACGCTAAAAGATATGGGGTTTGTAGAAGTCCTGAATAACATGGGAACGATTATCTACGAACGCAAACATATTACGTATCGTGAAACATTGATATTCTACTGCCATTTGGAGTATTACGACTATTATACGGTGCGTAATGGTGTGAAAAAACCTATTAGCGTATCAAAGCGATTCCACACGTTAATCAATGACTTTATCTTTAAGGAGTTATTCTGGAAATGAAATACGAAGAAGCAAAAAGACACGCTAACGAAATCTTCTTAATGATTAACAAGTGTTATGACATTCACGAAGAATGTGGTTCAACGTTATTATTAGAGATAGCCGATGACTTAAAAAAGCAATTACGATACTTCTACGATATAATGCGAAAACACCGATTACTTGATAAATCATCACAGGAGTTAGACAAAATTGGAAAATCTATTAAGCGATGAACAAAAGGTTTATGCCGAATTATCACAAATGGCATATAAATTGTCTAAACTGTTTGCCGAGTTGATCGTAGAAGTTGATGAAGAAAAGCGACAAGACATCGCAGAACAAATCAATGTGTTAATGGAAACAATGGACGATTTAATCAATGACGAATTTGGACTTGACGAAGATAAGATTATCAATTAAAATAAAGAAAACCATACAGGAGGAAATGTTATGGAACTTACGACAAGACAATGGAAGTTATACGACTTATTAAAGGACAATGCGAATACGTGGCTTACGCAACGTGAAATCTACGAACGCATGAAAGAAGATTATGGAACTGACCCACTTGTGGAAATTAACTTCCACGATTCGGGTGTTCGTTATTTTATGACGATTGATATTCGTAGAATCAACGAAAGTGGTGTGATCCAAAAGATTATCTTATCGACACCACAAGGGATTAAGATTGCCAATGAAGATGAATATAAAGAATATTCCATTAACCGTTGGAAATCTATTAAGGCGATGATTAAGCGTTTGGCGTGGAAAGACCATAAAGCAAACCTTAATGGACAAATGCGATTAGTGTTTGGTGATTCAATGGCACGTGATTACTTTGAAACCTTTGCCAAAGAATATGAAGGTGGCGAATAATGACTGCCAAAGAACGATTTGCGATGATAGGTTATACTATTGTTAGTGAAAGTGAAAACTTTGTGTCGTTTAGTAAGAAGATAGACGCACAACAAATCAACTTTGTTAATGTTGATAAGAAGAACAAAGAGTTTTGTATCATTGCCGAAATCGAAGAAGAAACAATGCCTGTCTATACAGACGCTGATGTCTTAATGGCTATCACACAATTATTTAAGGAATTAGGAATATAACATGTATAACTTTACAACCGATCGTGACAAAATCATTGAAATCACTCGCACGTGTGCCGAACCACGCAGTAAGCAAATCATTTGGAAATTAGCAAGTGCTAAACTAAACGATTTCTTCCAAGAAACAGCAACCAAAGATATTTGGAGGGCAAGGTATAACCGAGCCGTTAAAGTCTTGGGTGATTTAGAAGCAAAATACGAAAAAGAAATCAAAGAAGTCATTGACCAAAATGGTGGTGTCGATTCCGATGTGAAAACTAAAATTGTTTCACTGTTAAAAAGTGGTGCGAAACAACTAAAAGAATTAGCGTATCGTGCTGGCGTGAGTGAAGTGGAAGCACTTGGTTATCTCTCGCTTATTGAAAACGAAGGTATTGTCCAATTAAAGAAAGTCAATATCGGTGGTTATCAACAATACGCCATTGATACGACTTTACGCCAAGATAAACAAGAGTATGAACACGCTGTTGGTGTGGTGAAGTCCAAAACCTTTATGGTGTTAAGCGATTCGCACATGGGTTCGGTTAATGAACAAACCTCGTTTATTCACTATCTCTACGATTTAGCAGTAGAACGTGGCATTGATACTGTTTATCATTGTGGCGACATTAGTGAAGGGTTTAAGCGTTCTCGCCCAGCCCACATTTTCTCGCTACACGCTATTTCGTTTGACGAACAATTAGAACATATTGTGAGTGCTTACCCACATCGTGACGGCATTACCACTTACTTCATTACAGGAAACCACGATCACTTTCACATTGAAAATGGTGGTGCGAATATCGGTAAAGGTATTTCGGCACAACGACCTGATATGATTTATCTTGGTATCAATACGGCAGTCATTAAACTCAATGATAAATGTAAAATGGAGTTATTCCACCCACAAGATGGTTCATCGTATGCGACATCATACGCAGGACAAAAGTATTTGGATTCATTAAGTGGTGGCGATAAACCGAATATCTTGTTTGTTGGACACCATCACAAGTCGCTTTACTTCCAATACCGAAATGTCCATTACTTTGAAGTGCCATCAACCCACTCACAAAGCGATTGGGAAAAAGGAAAACGCATACAAAACACAAGTGGTGCGTGGATTGTGACCGTTGATTTTGATGAAGAAGGCACAGTCACTCGTATTGTCCCCGAAAGCATTATTCAATATAAACATATTAAGAACGATTGGCAACAATGGAAGGACTTAACGAAATGACAACAACCGAAAAGATTAGACAATGGGCGATTGATCGTGGGCTTAACACTGCCGAACCATCAAAGCAAATGATTAAATTGATGGAAGAAGTCGGTGAGTTAGCAAGTGGATTAGCACGTGACCAAAAGAACCAAGTGATAGACGCTATTGGCGACATTTATGTTGTCTTGACTATTTTGGCAGAGCAACTTGAATTAGACATTGAGTTTTGTATTGATGAAGCGTATGATGTTATCAAAGATAGAAAAGGTAAGATGGTGAATGGCATATTCATCAAGGAAGAATAATGACTGAATTAGCAAAAGTTGGTAAATTGTTCCGTAAATGTGCCGATTGGTTTCAAGATAAACCACTTACCTTTCGTAATCGTGGCTATGTAGCACACAAAGGACAAGCACTTTGGGAAGACGATAACGAATATCTCTACAAATTGCGTGTGGTTCATCACGCTGTTTATAACGATTATTACATTTTTTTAGAGATGGGTAAAAAAGAAGATGAACAACCCACTCGAAAAGTCGTACAAAACCTTAATGATTTAGAAAGTGCTGTGTTAAAGTTCATTAAGGGGTATAAAAAACTCAATGAAAAACGCACCTAAACCCACCATTACGTTTGAGTATTACTCAAAACAAGTGTGGTTCAAAGCACCAGCCGAAAAGCAAAAGTTTATGGCAGATGTTGCCAAAGCGTATGTAGCACATTATGGCGATCGATATTATGGGCAACCTGAACCAGTAGGGTTGTCCATTAACATTTATGACCGAAAAGTGAAAGAATCGGTGTATGAACAACACGAAAAATACTCGTTCCGTTCCACCGACATCTTACGCATTACCGAATTGGTCATTGAAGCGTTAGAAAACGTTGCGTATGACTCCAAGAAACAAGTTGCCGAGATATTTATTAACAAATTAACAAACCCTTATCAAAAGGTGGAGTTCGAGGTGTATAAATTATGAAGAATAGAATCCAATTTACTGTATTGGGCAAACCCTTTGGTCAAAAACGACCAAGAGCAGTCCGTATGGGTAAGTTTATTCGCATGTATTCACCACAAGAGAACATTTCTTATAAGCAAAATGTCGTAGAAGCCTATTTAGAGGCTCATAGCAAGGCGAAAATCATTTCCGAGTGTAAAAACACTACCTATGGTAAAAAACCCCTTATAATTGAAATTCAAGCATTTTTCACAAAACCAAAATTAACCAAGAAACAAGAAGCGTTAAACTTGATTGAAGATAAGTTCCCCACCAAGAAACCCGATACCGATAATATCGCCAAAGCAATTTTAGATGGGTTGAATGGCGTTGCCTATGACGATGACGCAAGTGTGGTGCGATTAACTGTTGATAAATTCTATTGTTATGATAATATAACGACAGAAAGGGTTGTCGTAGTCATCTACGAAAAGGAATAATGTTAGAAATCAAAGAAATAGACAAGAACAAGGCAATAAGTTTTGTTTTCAAGTATCATTATTCAAAAATTATGCCGAGATTAAACAAGTTTTATCTTGGATTCTTTGAAGATAATGTATTGAAAGGCGTTGTCACTCTTGGTTATGGAACTCAACCACTTGGAACAATTAAAAAGATTTTTCCAAATCACGATTACAAAACAAGTGATTATTTAGAGATTGGAAAGATGTGTTTTAGCAAAGATGTTAATGACAATGGTGCTTTTGGAAGCCAAACCATTAGCGTTTTAGTCAAGTGGTTAAAACAAAACATGCCAAGTGTTCAGTTTCTTTACACATTAGCCGATGGAATTATGGGCAAGGTTGGTTATGTTTATCAAGCAAGTTCATTTCGATACATTGGTAGTTTTTGGACAAGTGTTTATATGGACGAGAACACCAAAGAGAAGATTCACCCACGAAGTGCCAAACAATTATGTATTGAAAACGCAAAGTTTGAAAACAAAACAAAGATTTTTTGGCTAACACAACGTTTTTGCGAACATAAAGGAATTGCCAAGATAGACGGACTAATGTTTAGATATATTATGCCATTAAACAAAAAAGCAAGAAAGGTGTTGGATTCATACGAAGAATATAAAAACATTAAGAATCCCAAAGCAGATTCACTTGTTTTTAAGAAAAGAGTTGGTAGTAAATCGTTTATAAAAATAGAACAACCACAATTTAACATGAATGTTTTTGAAAACAATTACCAAAAACCAACAGAAGTGGTATCATTGTTCCAGGAGGAAGATTATGGCGAAGAATAGATTAGAAGACTTGTTTGATGATTTGAAGATAGATTATAAGGTCGAAAAAGCACCTGTATTCACAGTTCTTGCTAAAATTGGTAAGAATGTGGTGGTCATTGAACAACTTGGCATAGCGTATGGCATAAAGTTTTTAATGCGTTTTGATTTAGACGATTTATTTATGAAAAACTTTGAAGATTTACGAAATTGGATTAAAGGAGAAGTCAATTTATGAAACAATTTTTAGTAGTATTTGAAGATGTTTGGAACAATAAAGAATCTTACCAAACAACTCGTCTTGGCGACACAATTAAAATGATTTTAGAACAAAACGAACTATATTACCCCGATGATATTGATTACGACAAATACAACTCCGACAGTCCTTATCAAGTTGGAACGTTTGGATTAGGTTTTTACGACTTAATTTTACAAGAAAACGAAGATAACGATGAATACGCTGGTCGTATTATGATTTTTGAGTTAGAATAATGGCACACTTTGATAAAGGTCGTAAATACAAGTTCTTTCCACGCACTGCCGAAGCCGAAACATTCTACATCACAGGTGAAGATGTGATTAAGAATTGGTCGGGTGATGGTCGTATTCGTAGGGTAAAGCGACACGCTAAATATGATGAGATGTGGGTTCAATTTGGGTATTACCAACGCAAGAAATGGTTAGTGGTTATCTTTAAGCACTTACGAGTTATCTTTGGCACACTGAAAGAGAATGATATGGTTCATATGACGGGAACGATTGATAAATGGGGTTCAAGACGTGTCTATGTTGTTACAGGCATTATTAAATACCCACACCCAACGATTACCGAGTTAAATGATTATTCGGTTGATATGGAACTGTATAAAGCACAAACCAAGACTGCCGAAGAAATAGAAATTGAAGATTACATTGATTTTAGAGTAAAAGAAGTATCAAAATATCGCAAATTAGGCAAAGAAGATGGCGAAGACGCAAGTAATAACGAATTGTTCTTGCCAGATAACGAAGATTAGTTTAAGATAATGCTATGGAGGTAGCAAAATGACACACCCATATTATCGCAACAAGTATTACATTGTGTTGGTAGAAGATGATGAGTTATCGCACATCGTGGAAGTGTTTGATAACATTGGGCAATTAGTCAAGGCTTCTGGACAATCCAAAGAAACGATACGATCCATTGTTAAACGATTCTATGCCAACAAGCAAACGATTTATCATTATAACGATAAGAAATGCCGTATTGAGTTTGTGGAGGTGGAAGAATAACCCCCCTATCTCCAAAAAACATAATAACAAAACGAAAATTAACGATATTCTAACTGGTATCGTTTTTTTATTGATAAAAATAAAGAAAATTTACTTGGGACGTGAGCCTACCCCTACCCTACTTTGCTATCACTTTAATTGAGTAAAGCGTTAAAGTTTTGGCAATCGATAGCCTGGATTGCTAAAAGTAAATTATAGCATTGACTTTTGATTGCGTTTTTGGTATTGCGTGGGCGTGTTTCATTTAAGGGCGTAAAATTAAAAAACAAAGCCATCACAGTTGATCGGCGTGGCGTTTCTGCTCCTGGTCTTTTGTTTGTTTGATTAAGTTTTATAACTTCCATGGCTTAACCATAACGCCAAAGTCAGCAAAGTTTTACATGCTATTCATCGCAGTTTTTTACTGTTTCCAATAATTTATAAAAGTTTTAGTTGTTTTTTATTTAATTATGTTTTATTCTTTAATCAGTCAAAGGAGGAAGCCTATAAGATATAAAGCCGTTGCCGTTAGTTGCCAGGCCTTGATTGTAAAGCCCTTCAAGGCCAAAGGAGAAGAAGATGTCAAACTTAGAAAAGATTATTGCCGATCTGAAAGACTTAGACGGGAAAGCCGTGGAAGTGTTTGGTCAGCCCGTAACATTAACCAAAGCAGAAGAAAAGCCTTTCCTTCCTCAGGCCGTTAAAATTGCTGAGGCGTTACTTGAATATGAAGTTAATGCTTATTTGACTAAAAGAATCCTGGAAGCGTTTGAAGATGGTGAAGAAGGTGACGGCTTTGAATATGTCAAAGGCTTCAATTCATATAATTGGAGTGGAAACATTGATCACGATATTCAATGGCATAATGTAAAATTCAAAGGCCGTAACTATAAAATAGTGTCCTTTCACCGTTATGGAGATGTAAGAGGTAACTATACAGTTGAAGCCGTTATTCTTGACGATAATGAAGAAGATTACTTCTTCTATGAAGCCATTGACTCTGCTGACGTTTATAATTCAATCAAAGTTAATAGCCTTTCTTATAATGTAAAAGTTACAGCACACTCCGATATGATTGAAGTTGAAGGCCCTGACGGTGAAGTATTTGAAGTTTGTGCTGAGTGTGATAAGCAATCCATCTGGGAAGCCATTGAAGACCACGTCAAAGGAGATAAATAGACCATGAAGCAAGTTACTAAGACCTTTCACGTTTATGACTTTGATGAATTAAGCAAGGAAGCCCAAGAAGTAGCCCGTAAGGGCGTGGAAGAAGAAGTCACAGGCTTACGCTTTGATTCCTTCTCTATTAACATGGCAGAAGACTTAAAAGCCGTTTATTCCATAGACGTTGATCCACGCTTCTCACTTTCATACAGTCAAGGCGATGGCGTTTCCTTTAACTGTGACAACTTCAACAGCCCTGAGTTAATCCAAGCCATGAAAGGCCTCAAAGGAATTGAAGAAGCCGTCATCAATAATATAGAGTTATTAAACAAAGAAGAAGCCATTGAAGTGAAGGTCAAGTCTTCTGGGCGTTATGCTTACGCTGCTGGCTGGCATGTCAATGTCACCATCTTGGAAGACTTTGCTCAATTGATTCCTGATTATATGCTTGACGCTATTATTAACGCCTTCAAGACGCTTTACGTAAAACTTTGTGAAGAATGGAAAGCAATAGGCTATTCACTCTATGATGTCACCATTGAAGACGCCCAAGACTTTGCTGAGATGTATGGCTTAGAATTTTATGCTGATGGAAGCCGATACCATGACCAAGACTGATACAGTGACGCTTTCCATACCTTCTGAGTTAATGGATCTTATTCGAAACATGGCAACGGAAGAGTATAGAAGCGTCAATAAGCAAGTTATTTATTTATTAAACTTAGCCGTTATTTATAAAACAAACAAAGAGGAATAACATGAAAGACTTATACATCACCGTCTATTCAAAGCCTAACACGTTTATGGTCAGTTATATTTTATTTAATGATGAAGCCCAGATAATGAAGTCAGCAGAGTATTATGCCGTAAGTAACAACGCTCTTGAAGCGTGTGACTTTATCATTAACCAATTAAGGCCTAACTATTACCGAATTAAACATAATGAAAAGATTATCAAAGAATTAAGACCATAATCAAAGATAATTAAAAGACCATTAAAGCCCTGCGATCACCTCAACGGGCTTTTCTTTTGCTTTTATGTTTTTATCTTTTAAGATGTTTTTATTACCGAATAGTGTTATAACGCTCATAAAGGCCTATTTAAGACCAAACTATTGCTTCCAGGTATAAACATATTAAAAATATACTTTTCTTTTCTATGGGCTTATAAATGCCTTTATAGAAAGAATCCTACTATGAGTGTATATTGCTATATAGTGGGTGATACACAGTATAAGAAGATAAGGGCATATCTTGACTATTCGGGCCTTGCTTTTCCCTTGCCTATCTTTCCCACTTGTTCCCACTATGCCACGCCTTGCCTATCGCTTCCTTGCTTGGGGTTGGGACTGCTTCACTCTCTCAAACTTTACAAAATTATGCTTGACTTTTGGCGTGGGGTGTGGTGGGGGTCAAGGAAACACGCAAGAAACAAAGGGGGGACAGAGCCCGTATATAATACATAAAAATATATAATAGTCTTTAAGATATATAGAGATAGTTATTATACCTATATATAGTTATTTATATATAGAGATAGGTATTATATATAGAGATAGGTATTATATATAGAGATAGGTATATAAAAGTATATATATAGTCTTAAAGAAATAAATAGTCTTAAATTATATATATAAGCATAGGTATATATACGTAGGAATAGGTATTATAAATATATAGTAATAGTTTATATAAATATATACTCCCCCATATAAATAAATAGTGATAGTTTATAAATAATAAATAAAATTTTATAAAAATATGTAATATCTTTTCTAAATATATAAATAATTATTTTGGGACTTATACTATGGTTATATTACTTTTGTGTCGTAATATCGCATATGGTAAAATGAAGTGAGAGGGAAGTTATGTCCAAAAAAGTTATCAAACAAATGGCAGATGATTATGTGGCAACGTTAGATGATACGTTGAACGATACCATTAAACAAACAGTAAAGAATATCTATGTGTGGGCTACCAATGGTAAAACACAAACCGAGATTGCCAAATACTTAACGCTTAATAAAAAAGAGTGGGAAGAACTTAATAGAAAATACCCCGAAACATTGGGTGCGTTCGTCAAGGGTAAAGAGTTTGCTAACACGATGTTGTCAATGTCGATGTTTGAAATGGCACTGGGGAAACAAACCATTAGACGACAAATTCTAAACCGAGATGGCGAACCCGTATGGTTGGAAGAAGATATACCTCCTAATGTAAGATTTAATGCCTTAAAGTTCTTGTTAGAAAACCAAGTCCCACAAGTCTATGGTAAGCAACACGCCATCAGTGATCAAAACGAGTATGCCAAAGTGTTGGCGACTTTAAGTGACGCAGAGAAACAAGCATTGATGTTAATTGAGAAGAAAGAAACGATTAAGACATTGGAAGTTCAAAAGAAACCCAAAGAATATATTACCGAAGATGGAGTCCCACATGAAACGGAATAAGTTTGTTTTTATGAAACCACTTTCAAGCGATGATGTAAGCACTATCAAAATGAGTGATAATGATGAAAATAACACTCAATACGATGTAAAAAGTGCGTCTATTTGCCGATTTTGTGGTGAATCGTGTTTCATTAAAAAGAAAATGCCTTATTGGCGTGGAACACCTCCACAAAAAGTTGGTGTTGTATGCTTAAAGTGTGGGGAGACTACGGTTGTGTCGTATCAAGAGTTTTGCCAACACCATTGGTTAAAGGCGAAATAACATGTCGATTGAACAAAAATTAGCACAAGCACTTATCACTGCTCAAAAAGAGAGTGTGAATAATGACTTGAACATCTTGAAAGCAAAGAAACCGAAACCCTCACAGAAAAGTGAGAACATTGACGATGAAAAGATTAAGAAATTGGTTGAGTTTCGCAAAACGATTCCCGAAGAAAACCTTGCTATCTACCGAAAAGAACTTGAAAAGGCAAACGCAAGACTATCATACCTTGATTATCTTCGCTACACCATACCAGGCTTTATACCTACCAAGTTTCACCGATTTTTGGCTGAAATAATACAAGATACGGTAACAAAAATTGAAAAAGGACAGTCAGTTAGACTTTGTTTATCAGTGCCTCCACGAGTTGGTAAGTCATACACCTTTACTGAAACACTTCCATCGTGGTTTGTTGGTCGCAATCCCGATTCTATGGCTATTCTTACGGCTTACAATAGCGAGTTAGCCGAACGATTTGGTGATAAGAACCGACAAAAAGCAAAACGCTTTTGGAAAGAGATATGGGGTTTAGACATTTCCCCTTCCCAAGATAATAAATCGCTCTTTGAAGTCAAAGGACATCGAGGAGGCATTATGTCCGTTGGTATCACAGGTGGTATTACGGGTAATGGTGGTCGTTTAATCATAGTCGATGATCCCTACAAGAACGGGGAAGAAGCCTATAACGGTAATGTTCGTGATAAAGTTGAACAAATGTTTCGTGATTCGGTGCTAACTCGTGCCGAAGGTAAAGGAAATGCGATTATCGTAATACATACTCGTTGGCACGAAGACGACTTAATCGGTAAGTTGTCCAAGAGTAATGGGTGGTTAGTCGTAAATATACCCGAAGTTGCTGATGGTGGTTTTGACGTGCTTAATCGTAAGAAAGGCGAGATGTTGTGTCCCGAGTTGGGACGTGACGCACAATGGGCAGATTTGACTTATAAGAACGTGGGTAAGCGTGTATGGAACTCACTCTATATGGGCAAACCATCTATCGAAAATGGTAACTTGTTTCAACGCCACATGTTTAAGCATTACACCAAAGCCGATTTACCGACTGTGTTTGATGAAGTCGTTCAATCGTGGGATTTAGCGATTGACAATAAAGCGAGTTCCGACTTCGTGGCAGGACAAGTGTGGGGTAGAAAAGGTGGTAATCATTATTTAATCAAGCGTATTAAAAAACGTATGTCCTTTACCGAAACCGTTGAGATGATTAAACAAATGACGGCAACATACCCACAAGCAAGACGCATATACATTGAAAAACGTGCGAATGGTGGTGCTGTTATTGAAACGCTTAATAAAGAAATCGGTGGTATCGTGGCAATTAACCCCAAAGAATCCAAATTAGCAAGGGCAAGTGCCGTCACACCTTACTTTGAAGCAGGGAACATTTTTATACCAAGCGAAGAACTTGATAAGAACATTGAAGATTACATTCAACAGTTTATGCGTTTCCCTAATTCCGACCACGATGACGAAGTAGATAGCACAACCCAATACCTCAACGAAATTCGCTATTCAAATAGTGGTAAAATAGTATTAGGTAGCAACATTGAAAGAATCAATCGTGCTTTTAGAGGTGGAAACATAAAACTATGATTAAATTAAACTACACAAAAGAACAATTACGAGATGACAGCACGTTTGTTGAAGTCATACGCAAAGCGTTAGAACTTCACACACTTGATGTTATCAACAAAGTTAATGAAGATAAAAAGTTTTACACAGGTGAATTACCGAACGTCTTATACAAGGTTAATATCGCTAAAAAGATAGTCGATACTGCTACCGAAATGTTCATTGGTGATTTACCCGACTTTACCACGTATAGCGACAAAGAACGAGAACGTAAGAAACTCATTGACTTTAACAAGAAGTTAAAGATTGGTGATTTTGGTAAAGAACTCTACGATGTCGGTCTTAATGCCTCTAAAACGGGTAGTGGCTACATGTTGGTCTATACCGAAGTGGGCGATACCTTTCCACGCTATGTTTCGCTTGACCCTGAACTGACTAACGTAGTCTATGATACATCGGTCAAACCCAAACCCTTATTCGCTTTTACGCTACTTAAACAAACCGAGTATAACAACAACTCGAAATATGAGTATTATCGTGTCTATGTCTATGATGATGTCAATTTCTATAACTTACGCACTGTTTCCGTTAATGACTTGTCGATTGCCAATACCTTGCCTTTATATTCCTTTGAAGGACAAGCAGAAATAACCGAACACCAATTAGGCGAAGTGCCGATTATTGAGTTCAAGAACAATGAGTTAATGTTTGGTGACGCAAGACCTGTGTATGGACTAATTAGTGCTTATAACACCATTCAAAACGCACGTATTCAAAATGTCGATGACCAAGTGAAATATGTGCTTATGTTACAAAACGTAAGAGTTGGTAATGATGAAGAACAAGAACAATTCGTGTCCATGTTAAAAAATAATCGTGTTCTTGCCATTGAAGGCGATAACGCTAATGCGAAGTTCTTGACTAATCCGTTAGACCAAAGCGATACACAAAACTTGTTAGATAACATTTATCAAAACATTGAAAGTGTATCTCGTGTGTTTGACTTTAATCGTCCCGAGTTTGCTCAAAACGCTTCCGAACCTGCGTTAAAACTTAAATTAAAAGCGTTCCTTGATTTAGCAAAAGAAAAAGAACGTTTCTTCTCATCAGCATTAAGTGTCATATTAGGTATTACCTTATCGTTCGTGGAACGATTTGGTGGTAGAGAAGGTCAAAAGTATCTATTCGATATGAACGACATTGAAATTGAGTATTCTCATCACTTACCAAGCAACGACATGGACAAGATTACGCAATTTGTATCGCTTAACCAACTTGGTTTGCTTAACAAACGCTATGCCTTACAACAATTATCGTGGATTAGTAATGTTGATGAGTATTTAAGCGAAGTAGAAGAACCTATGGGACAACAACAAGAGTTAATTGCTAATGGTGGGAATAATGAAACCAATAGACAACGCCAAATGATGGCGACAAGCGACCCAAGTGAAATTGATAACGTTTTAGCCAACGCACAAGGTGTCGCACAAAATCTATCAAACCCAGACGATATAGAAACCGAATAACTACTAAAATATAACTAAAAAGAACCCATACTATCAAAAATGGGTTTTTTTATTTGTTATAATTAGTAATAGATAGACAAGGAATTGTTTATCAACACTGCCACAATGTGTATAAAGAGTGAGAATTGCCAAACTTGACCACTACAAGTAAAAAAGTGTGAATAGAGGTATTTATGGCAGAAGAAGCAGTAGTCCAACCCGTAGTTCAACCTACGGAAGTCAAGTCGGAAGTTCAACCGACAGTTAGCATTGAAGAATTTAATGCTATTAAGGCGAAGTTAGAAGAATTTGAAACTAACTTCCAAGCGAAAGTGAATCAAGCGTCCAAAGCCGAACGAGAAAAGGTTGAAAAACAACTCGCCAAGCAAAAGATGACACTTGAAGAACAAATCAAAGCAGAGGCACAAGAACAAATTGAAGCGTTATCTGGTGAATTGAACACTCTAAAAATTGAGAAAAAGCAATTCACGATTAAGCAACAATTAGCCGAAGCACAACTTCCTGCGTTCTTCCAAAACGATGTGCGATTAGTCAATGCCGATATTGCCGATATTCCATCGGTGATCAAAGCGTTGAAGAAAGAGTATGTCGAATACGCTGAACAATTAGGAAAACCAGCAGTCGGTGGAACTGCTCCAAAAACTTCCCCAACGATTTCTCAAAATACATCTGTCGTTGATAGTATTGTGAAAGCAAACCCAGCGTTAGCAAAGTATTTACAAGGGAAACGTTAAAACAAAGAGGTATTAGTCTATGGCTTACGCAAAATCTTATTTAGGAGATACCGTTGCTACGGGTGTGTTAATTCCAACCGTTCAAGGAATCTCTGGTGTTATTCCAGGTGTTACCGTTAAACCCGAATTAGGTGGTTTAATCGGTGCTGAAACTGCCGAGTTCTGGTATGACCTTGCTCCTGCGATCGAAGACGCAAGTGCTGGTGATGACTTTGATACGGCACAAGTCGGTAGTAAGAAAGCAACTGTTGTTATGACACGTGCTTTACACGCTGACGAAAAAATCCCACAAATTGCTATTGACGCAATCGCTATTGACATCGTGGGTGCGAAAACTGCCCAAGTCGCTGTCAAAATGGGTAACTCATTGGGTGGCAAGTTCTATACGGACTTACTCGCATTAGCCCAAGCGAAAACCTACACCAATGGTGCTTCGTTCATTGACGCTGTTGCCGAAGGTATCGCAACCTTCAAATTAGGTGCTTCCGTTAAGATTGACGGTGTTTCTAACACCTCGTTCTCCAACGCCACCAATGGTATCTTACCAACCACGTTAGTTGTTGGAACTGCTGGTGAAAAATTACTCCGTCAAGACGCAGACTTCAAAGCGTTGTTCGATGGACAAGGACAACTTCCTGGAACGATTGGGACTTTATTTGGTCTTCAAGTTGTTTCCTCGCAACATGTCACTGGTGTTGATTTCTTATTATTAAACTATGAAGGGGTTGCTTACCCATACTCCTTAAACATGCTTCGTGCGATTAACTCGGAAAACTTCAATGGTGTTCGCTTACAAGCCGAACTCGTTTATCCTGACGCTTCCGAAGCCTCTGTGTTAGTCATCGACTCCTATGCGATGAAATTCACCGAAGCAGCCTAATAGTCTAAACTAAACAAAACTTAAAGGGTGTCGCAAGACACCTTTTTTGTTTGCCTTAAATGATATAATTATTATAGGTAGGTTGAATATGGAATTAAGAGATTATATTTTAACAGAAGAAGATTTACAACAATTCGGTATCGTTCCCAAAGATTACCTTGAAGATGATTCGGTTGGTGCGTTACTCAATACGGCATTTGAAGCATTGATTACTCGTATCTTTGACTTGAACCCAAACATTGACACCGAACAAGATATTCACGATATTATCTTTGATGATACCTTTTCGGCAACAAAGTTAGCAGATAGAGAACGTTCCTTTAAGTATGCTCAAACGCTAATCGTGTTTAACTTGTTGAACCTTGATGAAAACCCCATTACGCAAGAAGTCGATAGTGTGATTTCTAATCGCTTGAAGTTGAAAAAGGTTAATGGATTTCAAAAATGATTAAGTTCAATGTCGTTGATCGTAGAACTTTTTTATATGAAGGCACTTGGCAAAGTCCATCTAACGACCAAGCCGAGAAGATATTTTACTATTATGTTCAACCATTAACATTAGCGATGACTAATGAGTTTGCGAAACAAGCAATTAAACCCACTTGCGTTATCGGTGTCTATGGCGAACATAAGTTCGTAAAAGGTGATGTGATTACTTTACACGATGGTTTAACGCTACAAGTAACCGAACAAACTTTCGTTTATCGTCAAGGCAACATCGCAGTAAGACATTTGCTTAAATCAAAAGTTCAAGAAACACAGGTGGTATTAGAATAATGGCTTCGTCATTAGTTTCACAACTTGCTGTTATGATTAAAACGGAAATGAGAGATAGTCCGTTATTTCCTTTTGATAAAAGCAAGGAAAGAGATTATCGCAAACCACACATGAAGACATTAGCGTTAAACAATAACCCAATTATCGTTGTGTCGCCTGATATTCAATACTTTCATCTTGGTAATGAATCGGCAGAACGAAGAACACCACATTACCATATTTTAGAAGACGCAAGAACGATACAAAATCCTGGTAAGGGAACAAAGCAAACACTCGGTAGTCAAGCAAAGGTGTTTCCACGAAACAAACGTGATTATGGTGTCTTATTAGCACCATCGCCAAAACAACAAACCCTTACGCAAGAATATCGACAAGAGTATAGAACGGGACGAAGAAGTTATAGTGGTATCGCTGACCGTAATCGTGTGTTAAGTGAAAAAGAACGCAAAGCAAAGTTGCCGTTTCGTTATAACATACACTTCGCTTATATTGAACGCATATTAGAAAGTATCTTGCCTGGCATAGCAAACTTTCTTAACCTACATTTAGTATCTCATCGTGGGTTAAATCAAGGTGTGCCAACCATCGCTGTTGATAACTTCACAGGCGAAATCATTGGAGGTTAATGATGGAAGTATATGAAATAGATTTAGTAAGAGCATTATTCGAGAATAAGTTAAACGATTCAAGTATTTTTCTTGCTTCGTTTTATGAACAAATCCAAGACCAAGAACAAATTAGTCGTTATGTTGATACCATAAAAGATTTAATTGCTTTACAAAATCGTGAAAAGAGTGAAAGCGACTATAAAGCGATGGGTATTATTGCCCAAGCAGGAGATAGTGAAATCTTAAATATCAAGACTAACTATGTAGTCCCCACAAACTACTCTGTAAGGCTCGATATTGAACTTACCGATAGAGATTATGTCTTGGGAAAAATCAAGGCTCTAATAGACGATTTACGTGGTCGTAAGTTTGAATTAGCACAACTCAATAGTGGTTCGGTTATTGTCTTTGCTAACCCAACATTTACCAACGACAAAATCAACATGGAAAACAAGATTTATCTTAATCTTAATTTACAAACGATTAACCCTGATGACGCAAGTGCCAAGACTGCTATTGGAACACATTTATCAACCTACTACAATTTAACCAATGGTGTGACTTACACGATATATCAACCTAACACACCTGTAAGTGGTGTTAATAAACTATTACAACGCACAGTGTCGGTTAGTGGTGGTGTTTATACGATTGGCAATTCAACCGATTTGGGTGATTACGATTTATACAAGATGTCTATTTCGTTCAATGGTGTTCAATCACAAGAACCCTATATTAACAATGGTTTAGATAGAGTGTATTTATTCTTTGGTGGTAATGTCACAATTACCGATGAAAAGGTTATGTTAGGCAACGATATTACGCAAACCACAATCCAAGTGGGTAAAGATACGGGAACGATTTACACTGTTGAACCAAACGAGATACCTGCTTCATTAGCACTTGATACCGATGGGTATGGCGAGTGGGGAACGGGCTATCAAGGGAAAGAACGCATTATCGGTGTTGCCAACAAGTTATCGTATTCGTTTATCTATGATACGACCAACGCATTGTATAACGATTGGTATAAGTATTCACGCTTTGGTATTGGTTCAAGCACTTACGCTAATCAAACTTTTACCATAAAAGAGTATAGATATTCATACGGGGTATTAAATGTAGATAAGTTCTATGCTAAATTAGGCGAAATCACAACTCAAAACACTAATGGTGATGTGATGATGTTATCGGTGGCGATGAACGTAGGTGCTTACTAATGGCGACTATTTATGAGTTCATTGTTCGTTCGCAAGGTGGAACAGCGAGTGGCACAACAAGAACAGACGCAGATGGAAACCCAATTCCGTTAAAAGGTGCTGGTGTTAAAGGTGGCACTTCATTAACGGCACATAACCCAACGGGTAAATCAAGTGGTGGGGTGGATCACAACCGATATATGCGTCCTATTAACCCACTCATTAACCGATGGACAGGTGGTTATTGGGAAAAGGCACAACGTGGTTTTAATGCCGTAAGACAATTACCTGCTGATTTCAAAGCAAATGGTATGAGTGCTTTGTCTGGTGTCGCAAGTTTAATCTTAATCCAATTAGCAATTATGGAGTTTGATGTTTGGTTTAGAGAGCAACAAAAGAAAGCAAAAGAAGAAAACAAGGCAAACTACTTAAAGATTACAAGTGGTCAAACCGTATTAGGCGAGAACTATAAAATCAATCGTAATATCTTTGGTAAAATAACTTACAGGAATCAATAAACATGGCAAGTGGAACATTAACGCTATTTAATAAAATCAGTAATACTGCTTCGGTTGATTTAACCATCGAAGGCACTTTTAACATTGAAGATAACTTAAACGATACGCCAAGCAATATGAAAGTTAAGGTAGTTACAAGCAATACTTACCGAGAAGAATTTGAAGTCAATACCGTTGCGTATCACGAAGATACCGATACATGGTGGGTTATCAAAGCCGATACTTCTACATACATTACCACAGGGCAATACGAACATGAAATTGAGTTAGTTGAGTATTTAGAGTTCTATGCGTATAAACACTTACCTAATTGTGCCTTTGCTCCTAATACATACACGTTAGAACAAATGTTAGACCGATTATTTGATATTGCTAAACTAACTATCGCAGTTGAATATGCTAACTTTTTAGACAAAGATAAGATAATGCCGTTTATGTCTTTTGAGAACTATACGGTTGCCAATGCGATTAAAACCATTAGTCGTGCCATTGACGCAATCCCCAAGATGTATGTTGATACAACTTCTACGTATGAACCAACGCTTTATTTTATAAACCGAGTGGGTTTAGATACGGCAGTAGTCAATGGACTAAACACACAATTCCCAACGCAATACGAAAAGAATAGAAATAGTGCCGACCAATTTACCACTCGTTCGGTGGCAAACATACAAAACGCCAAGTCAAGTAATTTGGTTATATCGCCAACATTTGGTGGTTATCAACAATTTGTTCCTAACGATGTGACTTTTGATAGCACAAACAGAGATACGGCAAGAATTTATTTACCATCAAAGATTGACGACATACTTTCTATCAATTTATATGTTCCCGTTTATTTACGATACATAACGGCTGGTGGTTCTACAACCGAGTTGTATTATGGTTATTACTTTGATAGTAATGTGTTTGAAACACTTATCAATAACTTTGGTTCATTATCGGCAGGTGAAAAAGCAAGTGCGATTAGCAACTTACCAAATCCAAACACTTTTTACTCCGTTGGCAAAAACGAAGATATTGATAAAACATACGATTCTTCCGTTAGCGATAATGGACGTGCCAATTTGTATTACAAGAAAATGGGTTTGGAAAACAAATTTGTTTATGACGCTATTGATGATGATGATATCAAAGACAGAACTTGCCATTGGATTCCATTTACAAATGAAGTGGTTATGGCAAAGTCGTTTAGAAATGGTTTAACAAGTTCGTTAGACCACAACCCTGAATATGTCTTGTATGAAGATGTTGGTGTATTCAAACTTGTTATAGAAACCGATCCACCAATAAATAACGAAGTTGCGTTTGCTCAATTCTTGTATTACCCTATTGCCGACATAAAGGTATCTATTGACAACGATAATGACGCACAAGATGAAAAATTCTTCAATCAAAATGGTAAGGTTATAGACGCTTTATCGGCTTCTAAATTGGTGTTCTCGCACACACAAGATAGTGTAGAAGGCACAAAGATTAGAAACGCACGATATGACGATTTAGATAATGTTTTACCACTCGGACAATTAGTGCGTGAAGGCAACGACTTATATGTCGTAACACAACGTTCGTTGGACTTATTATTAACTGATGAACATGAGTGGATTAACGCCATTTATACGTTATCTAAAAATCGTATTGCTCGTAGTGAGAACATTGTTGCCGATAGTTCTGTTATCTCGTATAAGATACCTGACGATAACTTAGTATTTAGAACCCAACTCTATAAGGACTACATTGAATTATCGCTAACCGATGTAAATAGTGAAGATTCGTATTTGAATTTAAGCAGAGCATTACAACTTACTTCAAGTATTGCTGGTTCTAACTTTGACTTTACTGTATTAGCAAAAAATGAATATGGTGGCACTCCTACTATCGTGCGTTATATTAAAAACCCATCGGTGTTTGATTTACACAAATCTAAATTAGTCAATGTGAATTGGCAAGACAATAACGTTCTTGGTTATGAGTTTAGTCGTGTGAGTGGAACGCTTGTTCAAACGCCTATTGTTTATACAAACGCTTCTGGTAAAGCAAACAACTTTGAAGTTTTGTTTTGTTCAACAAACCAAATTAAAGACGCTAACGAAATCTATAATGATACGATTGCGACTAACGCTTTAATTCCTTTTGATAACCCCGTTGATATCAACGAAGACTTTTATGAAGATGTGGTTATTGCCGAAGGACAATTCTTAATTCGCATACAAGAAGCCGATTACGATAAAGACGCTTATGAGATACCCGTCTTTGAATACATGATACAAGCAAACGATAGTTATGGCGTTCAAGGTAATGTGGTTGTTGGCGAAAAGTTATTTAGCACATTTATTGAAGCACCAAGTGGTTCGTTCCCTATACGCTATCATTATGTAATTAACAATACGACACGATTTACAAGTGAAAATGCCGATAGATTATACAATCTTAACGCACCAAGTGGTAGCACCGATAAACGAGTGACGATTAGTCGTAGTGGCACAGGAAGTAGAATTGTTGATTTAACATTATATTCTACTTTTAGTAGCACGTTAAATACAAGTGCGATAACGAATGTTGGTGTTTATGCTACCGATGGTTCTACCGTTAAGTTCTTGTTTGCTATCAATGATTATGTAGCAATTTCTCCAAACACCACTTCGGCAATACGATTGTATATTAACAACTGGAAAATATAGTTCTAAAATACACTTTACCCATAATGATATAATTATTATAGGTAGGTTATTATATGAACTTTAATCAAGCAAAAATCATTAGCGTCTATTACAACAAAGGTGATCGCAAACCATACGATGTCAATGGTAAGCCGATTGCTTATATCGGTGAAGAATTTATCGGTTCTACGGAAGCGACAACGATTCGCTTTTATCTTGGCGAAGACATTGATAGTTCTACTGCTACGATTGTCACGAAACGTGCCGATGGTGAAAGACGATTAGACATTTGTTCAAAAGTTGGAACTGGCGAAGATTCATATTACGAAGTCACTCTTAACAGTTGGTATAGTGCTGTTAAAGGTAAGTTAGTCGTTGTCTTTAAGGCATACAATGGCGAAGTTGAGTTTGATGATGAAGAAAACCCAACGGAAATCTTATCGGTTACTGGGCGTATCGTTGTTAGCGATATATTTAATTTAGATATTGGTTACGCACCTGTTGCCGATTTGGTTGTTCCTGCTGATGATACCGAACCTTATGAAGATTGGTTCTTTGCGTTATCAACGAAATTAGACAAAGCCGATAGTATTACGGTTGCTGGTGCTTTACCAACATTAACAGGTGACGCTTATGATGACCGATACTTTTACATTGAAGATGAAGGTGTAGGTCGTTTATATTATATCAATGGTTCTACTGCCGAAGAAGTTGTCTTTCAAGTAGGAACATTACGCTTAACACCAGACGCAGGTAGTAGCACAACTGCCGATACGGGTAAATTATCATGGGAAGATGAATATGGTTCATTAAAACTTGGTTTATACAATGAAAACTATTTGAACATTGGTCAAGATTTAGAATACTATGGTAAAGCGAGTGGAGATATTGCCAAAGGTATGGCAGTTCAATTCGCAGGTATTCAAGGAAACCATTATACATTTAAGGAAGCAGTCCAAAGCGAAATCAACGCTAACCCAAAACTAATGATGGGTATTGCCAAAGAAGATATTGATAACAATGACTTTGGTTATGTTCTTCATTTTGGTCGTATTAGAAACATTGACACAAGTGGTTATAATCCGTTAGA
>Ga0208161_1000231_pt1 | contig 31632 bp, 42 predicted proteins | sample CB_VirMetaG_3_FD_184538 | JGI IMG/M metagenome (GOLD analysis project Ga0208161, IMG submission 184538) | Freshwater to marine saline gradient viral communities from Chesapeake Bay - CB_1508_1S Viral MetaG (SPAdes) (version 4) | ecosystem: Environmental > Aquatic > Marine > Coastal | place: USA... | reverse complement strand
TAATGCAAAGAAAGTTTTACCTGTAGCGGCTTCACCTGCAATAGCAGTTATTTTATTACCTGGCATACCGCCATATATTGAACCTGATAATAACGCATTGAAAGAATAAGAACCTGTATCAATAAAACTTGTTACGTCTGCACTATCAACTCCTTCACTTACTAAACCAGCATATTCATTGCCAGTTTCTTTAATTATGTCCTTTAGAAAATTGCTCATATTCTTTATACTCCTTATCTGTGTAACTTATCGTGTACCATTTTATATTATTATTATAACATATTTCTTTAATATTGTCAAGTTCATTTGATTTAAAGTTGTGAGTAAATGCAGGTCTTCCATTTTTATATATTACTATTTGCATTATCCAACTCTTCAAACGCCTCTTGCCATTCTTTACTATCTTTTGCTCTTAAAACAACAGGTCTCCCTTTAGATTTTGTTTTCTTATCTATTTCTTCCCATTCAAATCTATAGTTTTGATCTTCAGGTATCCATTCTTTAGGTGGGTCTTCATACTCTTCTACTGGAACATTTGACCAAAGATTACTTTTAAACTCTTCTAAACTTATATTACTACGATCTACAATCAATCTATTTTTAAATTGATCTGCCATAGAGTAAACTTGTTCTTTATTGTATTGTATCTTTCTTTGATAATCCCAATATTCTTTTAAATCTTTGTAAGATTCCTTTGAAATCATTTACTCTCCTGTGATATGGACAACCACTAGTCGTCTCGTTAGTCTTTTTTCTATAACCGTGTTTAAATGAAGTACGTACTTGTAAAGTATTTACATAGTCCATTTTATTAAGATTATGTATTTCTTTTTCGTTTTTAAAATGATCTAGTATATTATATTTATGTGTCTCACGTTTAAATGGAACATAACAAGCGAGTGGTGTACCTCTCTTTATTAACACATCTCCATATCTTCTAACAAGGAGTTGTTGATTTATTTCGTGCCATTGATCTGTTTTAATCATACCAGCGGCAACATCAAAGTCTTTATTAAAATGATATATCAAAGGCATTTGATATAATGAATAACCTGGTTCAGTTTTAATTCTCCAAGGACATATTAATTTAAATACTGCTGCTAATTGTTGTTGTGCGTGTGGTGGTAAGTGATCTCTATATTGTCCATCGTGGTGAACATCTACTCTAAATGTTCCTTGTGAAATTTTCCACCTTACATCTCTAGTCTTTTCATCTAATTGAAGAAACATATCTGTCCACGCTGGAATAACAATGCCTGTATTAAACCATTCGCCAAAACTAGGACAAGTTTTAATTGTTTGATTTTCAGTTTTTAATAAAGTTTCAACTGTATCACGTGGCATAGTTTTATACCATTCAGGTATAAACTCACGCATTAATCTTGGTCTTGCTTCTTCAACTTTTTCTAAACCTGGTTCTTTTGACCATATTTTAATTGTACTCATAATTATATATATCCTATCTTATTATATCTATATCTGTATTATTAACTGACCAGATTTCTAATTTTGTTCTTAATCTATTTTCGTTTTTCAACTGTTCGTATCTTTTACTTGCTTTCTTTTTCCACCATTCAATTACGTTATTGAATTTAAAACTATCATAGTTTTCTGCTTTCTTTAACTCTTTATCTTTACCTGATAAAAATTCTGGAACATTTGAATATCCGTAGAATGAAGTATAATATCTTTTTTGTTCGGTCAAGTGTTTTGCATTTTCAACCATTTCAACAAACTCTTTATATTTACTTTCATTATATTTCTTTAAAAACTTTTTAGTAATAGAAATCATTTTACCTTGCATTAACATTTTTCTACTAGACGCATCCGCACTTACTAAAGGTTTGTTATCGTTTTTACTTTTAAACCAATGTTCGAATTTCTTAAAGGTTTCTCCTTCAATCATAGGTGCAAAAGCACTTTCACTTAATCCTTTATATCTTAAAAAAGGTTTCATACCGTCATATTGACTTGCACTTTTACTTGTGCCATATAAACTTGTAGTTTCAAACATACAAATGTCAGCGTCATATGTTCTATTAATATCTTCTCTAACTTCGTGTGTACAACAAATAGCAGCCAATAGTTTACCACCCAAATAATTAAATCCAAAAGGTTGAGTTGGAACTATAACAAAACCCATAATAACACTTTTATTAAATCTAATCATTTCTTCAGGCACAGTTGTTTGTAAAGGACGACCTAATAAAGTATTCCTAGGTTTCATAAACATAACTGGAGAACTTAGTCTAATAAATCCTAAAATCTTATTTGTGTTTTTTTCATACACAACATATCTCATATTTTTACCAGGTATAGAAACCATATTAGTATGTGATGAAACTATATCTAACATAGATTTAAAAGTATCTTCATCAACTTTTCTAAATCCAATATCCATATCGTTAGGATTAGTATCAAAGTTATCAAAGAAATCGTCTTCAATACTCATACCTGGAAGTAAAGATTGTGAAGATGATATTTGAGATATTTTAGTTTCTTTAATATAGTCTCCTATATTTTTAAACTTACTATAATAATTAATTATTTCTTGCGAAATATAATTTGTGTCTTGTTCATTAAGTTCCATAAATCGCCTTAAACATAACTCTAATAATTAAACAAATAAAAATAAAGTTAATGATACTAATTCCTGTTTTCTCAATTAATATTGTTATATCAATAAAGAACCTTATTATTATAACATATCCTAGTAATAAAATCAAGTCCATATTAAAACTTATCTATTTGGTTGCCCCAAATGTCCCATCCTGGTGTTTTTGTACGTGCAAATAACTCAATTCTATCTAAATCTCCACATAACCTTACTATGTCGTCTCTTATTCTATCAGGTTTTCTACTGTGTTCTCTTCGTTCAGAAACAACCAATCTATCCACTCCACCATCTACTCTTTTAGGTTTACCTTTTGTTGCTAATATACATATCTCTGGATTTGCTCTTGTCCAATATCCTAAACCTGTAAAGAAACCATTTGACTTTCTATTTGTCTTTGCCCAATAAAATGCAACCGTCTTATAAGTGAAACCCCAACTTTCTACTAAAGGTATTTGTTTATGTAGTAAAGGATCAGTACACCACATAAACAATACACAATCTTTATCTGCTAATTCTCCAACTGGTAATTTTTCAATATCTTTTAATGTCATAGTTGAATAGTGTTTTTCTGGACTACGACCTTTGCCTTTTTCAGACCTTGTATCAAATGTCCAAGGTGGATCAGCGTATATAATTTTATATTTCTTTTTAGGAAAATAAGTGCTCAAGTGTTGCTTTTCGTTCATAACTCCATCCTATAGAATCTAATATTAACTTCAGAGGATCAATAAAAGATTTTTCAAACTGTAACTCATAATCTATTTGTTCTATCACTCCAAACTCTTTTGGTAAAGACGCTGAAAAAGATATTACATTGTTTTGTAATTTATTAGGCATTTTTAACATTAGAAATTTAATTTTATCTCCTTCTTGTATTAAAGGATATTTGTTTATTAGTTTTTTATCTTTTAAATGTTGATTATAAACTAAAGCACCTCTTACGTGAATAGGTGTAGATTTTCTAAAGATAGTAGTTGCGTCATAATACTCTTTTAAATTATTTACTGATCTAGGAAAAGCAATTTCTCTAGCATTCATATTAAAAAATTCTTTTTTAAATTGTTCAATAAAAGATATTACAGTACTTTCATCTTTAGTTAGAATTAGTTTAATTGCCTCTTTAATTTTAACACGACAAGGTGCTGGAGTACTTGACTTAACTGCCTCTACACCCATAACTTTTAATGTTGCAGGATTATATCTAACACCTTCTATATCATAACAATTCATCATATATCTTTTTTTAGCAATCCATAATGCTTTATCGGCAATTGCTTCTCGTTTCATTGCCATCTTTTGTGCAAATGCATTTACATAGTCTGCAAGACTATCATAACAACTGTCAATATAAGGTTGTACTTTATCCTCACAAAATTTATCTAAGATGTTTATAATCTTTTCTTTATCGTCTGTTTTAACTAATTTAGAAACTACTTTATCAAATTTAACATATATTGAATCTGTATCTGAAGCAACAATATAATTTTTGTTTTCTGTTTGAGATAACTTATTCATAAACTTATTTACTTCATTTTCAATCCAACGAATAGATAACTGACCTCCCGTTGTAATACCTTCAGCGTGTCTTACATCATAAAATCTAAAGTATTCATTACCAATTGCACCGTAAGCACTATTTAAAGCAATCTTCTTTGCCCATTGAATATTTTGACATCTTGCTATTTCTTTTTTATAGATTGGATCTTTTGTTTTTTGAAATTGTCTTTTTGCCTCTAACATTTTTTGTTTAAATACAACACGATCACTATACATCTTTTCCATCAATGCAGGTAAGAAACCTTGTTTGTCTCTTTTAAATAATGCACCATTTGGCGTCATTGTTAAGTCTTTTTGTTTTAAGAAACTAGTGTCTAATTGTTTTGTAAGCATTCTATCAACAGTTACTCTATCTGTGTGCATACCTACAAATGTTTCAGGACTTATATTATATTGCATAATTAGGTGTGGGTAAAGTGAGTTTAAATCAAATGAAACAATCCAATCGTGCATACCTATTGTTGGGTCTTTAACATAAGCGCCTTCATATTTTTCATTTTTAATACTATCTTCACGTGGTGGTATTTGTATCTTTTGTTCATTTAAATGATTGTAGATAATTGTATCCCACATTCTTACTTGTGAAAATACATCCTGATAATTTACTTTGGCTTCGTATGCCATAGTTAAACACAATTCAATTAATTTTAATTTGTCTTCTAGTTTATCAACAAGTATAACGTCTTGTATATTATACTCAATAAACTTTTGCATATCCTTTTCATAAAACTCTTTAAATGTTTCATAAGGATTTTCTAATTTTTGTTCACCAACTTCAACTGAAGCAATATAATCTAATTTATAACTTTCTTGTCTAGTAGGAATAAATTTACTATACAAATCCAAATAGTCTAAAGTTGTAACACCTGTTATTACCCATATCTGTCTTGCGTTACCTTGTTTAACAACTCTATCTGCTTGTATATTATTCCAAGGAGATAATTTCTTTGCTTCATTATCGCCTTTTAAATTTCTAATTCTATTCACTAGATATGGTAAGTCAAAAAACTTAACATTCCAACCTGTAACAATATCTGGATGATTTTTAGACCAAAACTTTAAAAACTCTTCTAATAAATGATGTTCGTTATCACATTTAATATAAGTTACTAATGGATTTTTATTTACAAAATCTCCTGTTGCCCAAGTTAATATTCTTTTATTAGAATGATTTTTAACTGTTATAACAAGTATCTCTTCAATTGCGTCAACGGCGTCAGGAAATCCATTTTCACAGGCAGTTTCAATATCTAAAGTAAAGATAGAAATTAAATCTTTATCCCATTGTATTTCGCCTTTATATATTTCTGATATAAATTGATAGTTATAACGATTCATTCCAAAGACATTAAATTCAGGTTGATCTTTATAACCTTGTAAGAAATTTCTTGCTTTTGAAATAGTACTAAATTTTATCTTTTTAAGATTGTGTCCATCAAGTGTTTTATATTCACTATCTTCATTCTGTTTAACAAATAAACTAGGTTGATATTGTAATCTAGTTGAAAAAGGTTTGCCACTTGCAATACCTCTAATAAGAAGTTTACCTTTATCTTCAATTACACTTTTATAAAAATTCACTTAGGTATCCTAACTGTTATTCCATCTAATGTTTCGTCTAATATTATTTGACAACTTAATCTACTTTTGTTCTTATCAAAAAATCTATCTAAGTAAAGCAATTCCATTTCCATAGTTTCATCACTTGCTGGACCTGTTTTTTCAAACCATTCAGGTTCTACCCATACTTGACAAGTACAACAACTACAAGCACCGCCACAATCTGCGTCTATACCTTCAATAGAAGGACTAGCATAAAACTTTGCCGCTTCCATAACTGTTTGTCCAACTGGTACTTTAACTGATACTTTTTGATCGTTTTGTGTTATAAAGTTTACTGTCAATTCTGGTTTTATCATAATCTTGTTCTACTCATTTCAATTACTGGAAAGTGAGGTGCATATATTTTATCATAAAAAATAACTTGTGTCAACCTTTCTTCTCCAGGATTTAAATCAAAATTTGCTTGATGATAATGGCAACCATCAAAAGCGATCATACTATTAAAAGTAGAATTAAATTTAGATACTAACTCAAAATTACTATTGTTTTCTTTTAATAATTTTTGATATTCAGGTTCATTTGTCTTATGAGTCTTATAATAATCATATTTAACATTAGGATTTAAAATAGGTATTGATTCATCAATAGGTTTATATATTGATGTTCCAGATGTTTTTACGTTTGGCGTTAGGTAAATGACAACTGTTAACATTGAAGTCTTGTCTAAATGTATCCAACCTTCATTGTTATTTGCTTTCACATCATCATAACTAATTAACTGAAAACTATTTCTAGCAAAGAAAGATATATTATCAGTTTGTCCGTATATTAGTTTTAAAACTTTTAAACAAGAATAATTGAATAAATCTAAATCTATCTCATTTAAAGGTTTTGTTCTTTTACCTGGATAGTTTTTTTCTTGTTCTTCTATAAATCCGTATGACTTAACTTTATCTATAATACGTTTAGGATTGTCATAGAAGTTAAAATTTTGATATATGCCGTAATACATTATTCATTATGTTATTAGTTTAGGACCACTAGTACTTACTAAACCTGTTGTTATCTTACTATAATGATCTGCAATTTCTTTTTTTGCATTTGTTCTAGTTACAATCCATTGTTTTGGTATTGTAATATCATTATCATCTGTAAATGGAGCATATGGTGTCAACCCAACTCTTTGTTGTCCTGGCACTGGATATAGTCCGAATGGTTTATTTAGTGTGACCGAATCACTATCTTCACTTTTTACTTTAGTTATTACGTCTTCTCCTGATTGAAGTCTTATTATTTTTATATTACTCATATCATATTATAACATATTTTTAGGCAATTGTCAATCTATGACCGTGTCCTTCAAATATCTTTCCTTTCAAATAGTAATTAAATGAGATAGATATTCTATCTTCATCTGATTTGTTTTCTTCTACCTTGTGTTGCATATGTCCTGGAAATATATAAATTGTTTTAGGTTCAGGTACTTGTACAAAGTAATCTGAATTTATAACATTGAAACTTTTTCTTCCTGGTCTTAATGCAGGACTGCTCCAAGTTGGCAACATATCTGGTGCTGAAAATATTATATTACCAGAATCTTCTGGAACTTTTATATAAACAACTCCACTTAAAAAAGCATTATTGTGTACGTGAGTTGGATGAACAGCACCTGGTTTATTAATCATAATCCAAGACGCTTGTTGATAGGCAGATATTTCATCATCTAAACATAGATGTCTTTTTATATAACATTCTATATTTGCTTCAACTTGCTCTTTTAAATCTTTTAATAAAGGTCTATCTAATATTCTATCATCTTCATTATAAAACATTTTATTAGACTTAGCATCAACAGTAAATATATTTTCACTTTCCCAATCGTGTTGTAATATTGGTTTTAAATTTACATCTACTTTTGATTTATATAACGGTTGTGAAAATAAACAAAATATATCGTCCGTTCTTATATTATTATAATCCATTTTTCTTTTCAACTGGTTTCATTCTTTTACTTTGTACAAACGTTCTATTAGGATTTACACTAACATTCATTTGTCTCATTAAATCTCTATTAACTAATAAATCTGAACCTGACCTTGGTCTACTATCTAATCCAACTTCAATATCTTTATAAGTAAAACCATTAAAAGTTATATCCATTAAAACTGTAGGTCTTGTTTCCGATGGTTCTTCGCCATCAGCGTTTGCTCTATAAACTTCACTTGTACCGTGTCTTGGTTTAGTAATTGTTTTGCCATCATATTTCCATTTAATAATTTTTTTATTTTCTTCTAAAATCTCATCAGCGTGTAAAGCACACGCCTTTGAACCATTACCTGTATCAAATTTTGCTCTAACTTTACCAACATCTGTTATGTCAACTGTTTCTAACCAACCAACTTCACTTAATGCTTGTCTATCCCAATGATTTCTTTTTGAAACCCAATCTATAAAATTAGACATTAAAGTTTCACCGTTAATTCTACCTGTTGGTTCTGGATCAGAATAATAATCTTTGTACTGATAACCTTCGTAATCAGCACCTGAACCTGGACTACCATTTATTTCTAATACGTGAATTTTATTATTAAATATAATGTGATCTACACCTACCATATATGCTTTTGAAATTCTACTTGCTCTCAAAACAACTTCTTTTTCTTCTTCACTTAATTTATATGGTTGTGCTTCAGCACCTCTATGTGTATTTGATCTAAAGTCATAACCACTATGTATTCTTTTAGTTGAAGCAAATATTTTATTATCTACTACAAAAGTTCTAACATCAAATTTAGTTGGCATATATTCTTGGATTAATAATTCAGCGTCATATTTCCATAATGCCTGTATTGTAGATACTAATGATTCATAACTTTCAGATTTGATTACACCAATACCTTGTGTGCCTGTAAGTGTTTTAATAATAACAGGAAACTTATTACCTATTAATTTTACTGCGTCATCTATATTTTTTTCGTTAGTAATAAAAGCAGTTCTTGGTGTAGGTATATTAAACTTCTCAAATAATAGTGCTGATGTTAATTTGTTTGAACACGTAAGCATTGCCGCTCTTGTGTTGACCATAAATGCTGATGAGTTTTGAAATGCTGATATTAAAGAAAGACCTGCCTCATCTTCAGCAGCACCTGCTCTTGTAATACAAACTGTATCTTTACCTATGAAAGTATGTTCACTATCTTTACCATCATAGTTATAAACTGTAAGTGTATTTTTTTCTTCGTCTTTACCTGTGATGATAGCATACTTTGTATTAATAATAATACAATCAAAACCTTTTTTCTTACACGCCTTTTCTATTAAAGCAACAGTAAGTTCTTTTTTATTAGGTTGACCTGCTTTTTGTGTTTTAACTTTAGGATTAGATTTAGTTATAATAGCAACCGTAATAGGTTTATCTTTACGTTCTAAATCTTGTTCTACAAAAAAATCTTTAAACTTTGGTATCTGCATTTAAATTATCACCTTGTGTCTCTTCACCTTTTTTCTTTCCAATATTATATTTCGCTTGCAAGTTCCATTCTTTTTTATTCTTAAATGCTATTACTTTGATTTGAGACAATGGCGCTCTTTTACTTGATTGTTCTTCATTAACTATTTCAATTAATTTCCAATCAGATAATAATCCTGCTATTGTATTTCTTCGTTCTATATCGTTTTCTACTATTGTAGATTTTTTTCCGTCTAAAGCAAAAAGTTCTTTAAAGTGTACGATATAGTATTTACCTTGTTTGTGTAATATATGACACGATTGAAATAGTGTTTTGTCTTTACGACTTGCAACACCAATTCTAGTTAAAGTCTCTCTTACTTTAAGGAAATCATCTGGTTGTTTTAATACGACTTCAAGCATATTGCTTATATCGTATCTACCTTTTTCCTCATTCATTTTTTTCTCCCACCTTTTTCAAGTGTATTTTTTATTTCATTAATTTGATTTGAAGAAAGGACAGATAATGCTTGTTTTGCTTTTTCATTGCTATATCCATAATATTCTTTAACATAATCTATATCTTTCCACTTCTTTTGTGATAACCATTTACCACCAAATCGCTTCTTTTTTCTTATAATATTTAGTAAAAATTGAAACTGTATTTTCTTGTCTAAAAAGTGTTTACTATTCATTTCATTAGCAAAAAGTAATGTGTCAATAAACATTGATAAACAACGATTTACAATATAAGCAGGATATTTTTTTTCCCACATAATATCTTCCGAAGAAACTAGGTCTTCTTTTGTCTCATTTATTGCTTTTAAATAATCTTTTAATTCGTACATTTATTCCTCATAATCTACATTTAATACTATTCTAAATTTACTTTTAACTGGATTGTAATTGGCGTGCCATTGAAATCCATCAAAATTTAAAACTCTATATTGCATAGGAGATATTCTTTTATGTTCAGTTAATTTATCAAATTTGTTTGGATAGGTTTCGTTAAACATTACAGTATCTCCATCACTATCATTTAAATAAAATAAAAGAACCTTATGTGGTTTAACATAATCTACGTGTGGTATACAATAGTTATTATCATTAAAACCATTTTGACTTAATGATAAATTTAATTTAGCACGTAAAACTTTTTTAAAAGGTATTTTAAAATCTTTTGTAAATTTATATACTAAATTTTTTACTAAATGAATTGTGCCTGGAGAAGTAATACCTTCTTCTTCTCCATAGATGAAGTGAACAAAAAAAGGTCTGTCTTCAGTATTAGAATCTATAAAGAAATCATTATTATCAGGTCCGTCTGTTCCTGATGTCTTGTCAATATAAAACCAATGAAAAAATTTATTTTGTATTACGTTGTTTAATAAATCTACCGTTGGATCATTATAATAATAAACTTGCATAATATATTGGAGCGGATGGGCGGTTACGCTCCGCCGTCTTATCGTTGGCAACGATACGTTCTACTATTGAACCACACCCGCTTATCATTATTTAAATTTACAATTCGCCATTATTTCTGCCAAACAAGCAACCATATTAATTTCTTGGTCTGCTACAAATGCCGCCTTGTATTGATAGTTTGCAATGATTAATGTTATCTGTGCCATTGAAGCAGGTAATAACATTGGATATAAAATATCATAAAGACCTCTATATAAACTACTTGGGTCTTTATCTAAATTTTGTACTACCCATTTTCTCATATCAACAAACTTTTTATTTTTTAAACAATCAACTAATTCTTTATTATTAATTTCAGAAAGAGATACAAGTATTCCTGTGTCTATCTTACCTCTTGCTGAATATCTTTGTAATTCATTAATTGTTCGTCTAAAATCTGGAAAATGTTTTTGTATTAATTCTGCTAATACTTTCTTATCATAAGGTATATCTTCTTTTTCTAAGATGTCTTCCAATCTACTTAGAAATAGTTGTGCTGTTTTTACTTTATTGCCATTTACAATTCTAAAGTCTATTACAGTACAACGACTATGTAAAGCAGGTATAATCTTGTTTTTAAAATTACAAGTAAAAATAAATCTACAATTTTTATGAAATGTCTCTATAAAATTTCTTAATGCAGGTTGAACAGACTCAGCGTTCATATAATCTGCTTCATCTATTATAATAACTTTGTGATTTGCTGTTCCAGATAGTGATACAGTTGACGCAAAGTTTTTGATTGTAGTTCTTACCGTATCAATTGCTCTACCTTCATCTGAACCGTTAATTACTATATAATCAATACCTAGTTCTTCACATAATGCTTTTGCAACTGTTGTCTTACCTGTACCTGCTGTACCTGATAATAATAAGTTAGGTATTTCTTTTTGATCTAAGAATTTAGAAAAAGTGTTTTTTAAATCTTCAGTTAAAATACAATCAGCAATTTTCTTTGGTCTATACTTTTCTACCCATAAAAATTCACTCATTATTTTGTCTCCATTGTAAATTTTTCTACAATTTCAGTATCAGTATCATAACCGCCTTTATTCATTGTCCAACAATCTTCTTCACGGTCATAATCGTGTTCATCAACAAATGTTTGGACTTTATCTGCTAATTCTTTATCTTCATCACTAGCATTGTGATAAGTAGACCAATCAAAGTAAAGACCTTTTTCAAAAGTAGGTAGATCACCAAACTCATCTATAATATCAGAAACAGCAATTTGTCTGTTAAGATAATGTGTTGTTTGATGATATTCTCTTGTTTCGACTTTTATAAAGTCATCTGATTTGTATTCAGTACCGTCTTCTAGTTTATATATTTCACTCATAATTTATTCAAAAAACACAACTTGATTTAATCTAAAATTATTATCAAAAAATGTTTTATCCTCTATTGCCATACCGTGCCATCTATGACTTTCAAATAATATTAATCTATTATAACACGATTTGATATTTTTTGCAACTCTCCATATTTTTCTACTCTCCCAAGGTTTATAATGTTCAAATGGTCTTTTATAAACATCATAATTCTTATCTAGCAATTCATAAAGATTCGTTCCAGGTGTTTCTTCTTTGTTTAAGAAGATAATGACATTATACTTTGCTCTGTCAACGTGAGGAAACCAAACATTATTTTTAAAGTCATTAAAATCATTTTCAAAAAATGTTATCATATTTGTGTTAACATTTCTGTTTTGTGCTTTTAAATTTAATTTAGATTCTAGTAACTCTAATGTTTTAGTCCAATCAGGATCAGTAATATCGTGTCTAAAGTCAGCAAAGTGTATGCCATTATAGGAAGGATATTCCGCTTCTTTATGATAGGAAGGAGTTCTTTTTTTTAACCAAGTAACAACTTCATCAGGATTCTTATAAAAATTATCTATATAAGAAAATCCATCATCTTGGATTAAAGATGTAAACTCGTTAATTTCAAACATTTATTATTCAAATGTCGAATCTGGTTCTAATGCAATCCAGTATTTAACTGGTTTATCTTTATTTTCAAATAAAGCAACTTTCTTACCATCTACTTGAACAGAATAGTTACCAGGTATTATTTTAAGATTTTCTACTTTAAAATTTACTTGAAACTTACTTTTTGTTTCTCCTACTTTTAAAGAGTAATCATTACCTGTAGAGTTCTTTTTATCTGATACTGATAAATGAATATGCTTTCCATCACCTACTGCTGATAAATCAGGTAAGTTTAAAACAGCACTTGCTTTCTTTAATTGATCTAACTCGTTTGAAGATATGTTAAACGAACATTTAACATCATCAATTGGTATAGTTTTTGTTGGTGATAAGATAACTGACTTATCAGCAAAAAAGTATTTTACTTGTGATTTACCATCACCGTTCACTACTTTAAGCGATTTGTCGTTTTCAAATTTTAATTCTGGTTCTTTGAACAAAGAAAGTGTATTAATAAACTCTCCTAAATCGTAGATACCAAATTCCTGTTCAAATGCTTCCGTAACACTTGCTTCTGCTAAGATATTTTTCATACCAGAAAGTGTTTGAAGTTTCTTGCCAGGTTTAACAAGAATGTTTTGATTAATGTCTGAAAAATTTTTCAACACACTAATAGTCTCATTACTGATCTTCATTTTTTCTCCTTATCATAATTTAATAATAATATAACATAATGAACCGCTTTAAGCAAGTCTGCTCTGTTATAACCGTTCTTCTTACCATACCTACACAAATATTTTATTGCGTTTGCTTGGCAAAAATCTTTTCCAATGTTTAGTGTCTTAAATAAATCTTGTACTTGAAAACCATTTTTACCACTTGAATAGTGTTGGCCATAAGTTGACTTTATATAATCACCGATCTCTTTTAATATTTTATCTTCATTGTATTTCATAATATAATTATATCACAATTCTAATTATTTGTCAAACCAATTTCATTAATAATGTTAATATGATTGTAAATATTTCATTACAGTTTCAGGTGCTGATTCTCCGTATGGATCAGTTGGACTATTATCAATCTTTCCTGGTTCAACAAACCATTTTTCAATTTCTAAATTGTCTGCAACTACAGCATATCTCCAAGACCTCTTACCAAATCCTTTATTATCTTTTGCAACTAACATACCCATTGCAAGAGTAAAAAGACCAGAACCGTCTGGAATCATTTTAACATTTTTAATATTTTCTTTTTCTGCCCAAGCGTTCATTACAAACGAATCATTTACAGATACACAATAAACTTCATCAATACCTTTATCTTTTAAAGCATTGTAAATAGTTTCATATCCAGGTAATTGTTTTGATGAACAAGTAGGTGTAAATGCACCTGGCAAAGAGAAGATTATAACTCTTTTGTTAGCGAATAAGTCATTTGTAGTTTTATCTACCCATTCTCCTAATTCTCTAACTTTAAATGTAACTTGTGGTAACTTCATAATTATTCCTTAAATAAATTTAAATTATTATAACATAATAAAGGCGAAAAGTCAAATCTCTTCGCCTTTATATTAATAGACTAGATCATAAGTAATAGTAACCAACCTAATACTAAACTAGGTACAGTACACATTAATATTAATGATCTATTTCGTCTCCAGTAAGATTTGGACTTACTAATTCCGTAAGTGATTTGTTTCCACTCACAATAATTGTAAGGCCACATATTACTTAGACTGACTATTTAAATGAGGATAGAAAGCCTTTACCATATTTTGGTATGCTTCTGTAAAAGGTTTACTGTTTTTTAAACCTTCTTCATACATTTTTTGTCCAACTTCTTTAAAAGTTGCAAGACCTTCACCATTAGTTACAAAGTCATTGAATTTTTTAGCAGTTTCAATAATATCTTCTGGAGATACTGTTGGTGCTTTAAATTCAGTAACTACTTGGTCACCGTCTTTTCTAACTTTATATTCAAAGTTGTTTACTTGTACTTGATAATTGAACTCAACTAATTGTTTAGCAAGTCCTAATAGATCGCTTCTTATTTCATAAGCGTTTTTTGATGTTGTTGCCATAATTTACTCCTTGTGTTTGTGTGTATAGCATTGTTATTTATAAGTGGCGACTATTAAAGCCGCCACTCTCTAGTATCTAATTACTTAATCTCAATTGATTTAAGTTTTTTAGATTCAGGTATAATTTTCTCCATTGATACTCTCAACAGACCGTCTTTCAATTCAGCGCCTTTGACTTCAACATCATCAGCAATTGTAAATGATCTTTTAAAATATCTTTTAGAGATACCTTTATGTATTACTTCACCGTCTTCGTCTTTGTCGTTAGATTTTTCTTCTACTTTAGACTCGATAGTTAGTAAACCGTTTTCTACGTTAACATTAATATCTTTTTTATTGAAACCTGCAAGAGCGACTTCAATGTCGTACTTGTTAGTGCCAGTCTTTACGATATTATATGGTGGGTAGTTGACCACAGGTGTTCTGAAAATATCATCATCAAACATTGACTCAAAATGGTCAAAGATTGAATCAAATCCTACAGACACAGGTCTTAATTGATTAAAAATAGAAAGTGCTTTATTTGTCATATTTACTCCTTTGTTAAGCAAGTTTATTTTTTGACAACCCATTATTGGCGTTGTCTTATTAATTTATATAAGTACAATTTTTCAAATTACAATATTGACAAGTTGTCGCATATATAAAATGGCAATTTTTCTTTTTGGAGTTTAAAATTGCCAAAACATTAACTCGCAACTTTAGTTTGTTTATTTTGAGTGGTGCGAAACTAACCGCAACTGGTAAAACAATCCACTATTTGAGTTAAGGCTACCGCTCTCAAATTCTATAAAAAAACGGTACTTTTTTTTATCACGCAGTAAAAGTACCAAACATCAGCGACATCTAATGACTTTTGCTACAGATAGCAAGGTTGTCATTAACCTAACGCCACTTACGAGACTTACGGACTGCTCGCAAGTTATAATTATTTATCTCTTTTTTGGAGTTGGAACTATACCTAATTCCATTTCTCTCTTTTGGCGTTCTTTGAAAACACGTTTCATATTACGTTTTTTTGCCTCTCGTTTTTTCTCCGATGGCTTCATATAATACTGACGTTCTCTCAATTCATTTAAAAGACCTTCTTTTAAAACCTTCTTCTTTAATATCCTCATTGCTTTGATGATATTTCCGTTTCTTACTTCAACAGTAATTGCCAATTTAATTTACCTCCTTTACAGTAAATGTATATGTAAAAAGGAAAGGCGAGTTAGACTCGCCTCTCCGAGGACATATACTATGGATGAATTTAGATAGTGTTATCACTATCCTCCTCATCATCATTGGAATCTTTTTCAACTTCATCTAATAATTGATTACTTTGGTCATTTTGTTGTTTGATTATATCATCAACACTAACACCAGAGTCAACTTTAGTGTACAACTCTTTAAATGATGTTTTAGTATCATCATCAAATCTATTAGTACACATTTCAATTGCTTTCATCTTATTATTAAAGATTGAATATGCTTGAACTATATGAACAAGTCTTCTGGTTGAAATAATCTCATCAACGCCACCATCAAAGTAAGTTTTTCTGATTACATCTGCCCAAGTAGTTAAATTAGTACAGAATTTTTTATCAGACTTACCTGTCGCTTGAAGTGTTGAGTTTAAGATTTTTTCTTCAATCTTAACACTAGGATATTTTTGTTCAAACGTTACTGGAAATCTTTCTAGGAACGCCTCGTTCAATACATTAGTACCGATAAACTTACCGTCATCACTACCTTGCCCTTTAGTATTAGCAGTAGCGATCACATTAAAACCATCTTTAGGTTTAACGAATTTGTTAATCTTTTTAACAAAGACACCAGAACCTTCAAGGATCGGTTGTAAACACATAATCTTATTACTTGCTAAGTCAATCTCATCAAGTAAAAGAAGAGCACCTCTTTCCATTGCTTCAATTACTGGACCATTCTGCCATACAGTTTGTCCGTCTTTAAGTCTATAACCACCTAACAGATCATCCTCATCTGTTTCAATAGTGATATTGACTCTGATTAATTCTTTTTTTACTTCAGCACACGCTTGAGTAACTGACATTGTTTTACCGTTACCAGAAAGACCTGTGATGAATATTGGATAAAATTTATTAGATTTAATAATAGATTTTAAATCTGTATAATTACCAAATGGTACAAACACCTTATCTTTTTTTGGAACTATATCACCAGTTAAAGACGATACGATATATGCCGCCTCTTTTTTGATTTCATTTACAACTGGTTCAGATTTTTCAGATTTAGTAACAACAGATTTTTTTGAAATCTTAACGTCACCGTCAAGTGGCAATTTGTATTTACCATTACCTGATCTATATGCTTGATCTTTTACTAACCAACTAGGTGCATATTTCATACCCATTTTGTTGGCAACTTTTACTAACTCATTTCTAGTTAGTACATCTTTGTTAAAAGTCTCGTATGCAACTTTAACAAATTCATTTTGTTTCACATTTAACATAGTATATTTGTCCTTTCTTATTTTAGTATATAATATATGGTACCATATTTTGGTTCAAATGTCAAGCGTATAAAAAGCATTGATTTTACTTGTTTTTTTGACATTATTATGCAACCTCAGCGATAAAATTGTTTAAAAGTACTCTGGAAGTGATTCTTCCTTTCATTGTTTTACTAAACAACTGTTTCATTCTAGCAGTTTTCATTTCAGTATTAATACTAGATAAATCAGTATTCTCAACTCTCATTGACTTAGCATTAACAAAGAAATACTTGTCATAACCATATTTGTTTACGTTAACAAATTTTTCTTTACTAAAAGATAATCTTTTTTTCTTCATAAATTCTTGTTTTTCATAATAACCAATACCTTTTGGCATATCATCTTCTAAATATCTTTCTATATCCCATCTGTTTATTCTAGCAATTAAATAGAAACCAACAACTGTAATATTGTGTTTTTGTTTTATAATATCTAAAAGTAAACCAGTAACTCTTTCATTAGACCAGTAAATGTTTTTCTTATCAAAAGAAGTATATCTTTTTTTACCGTCTTTAATTATTACTTGTTCGCCGTATTCTTTACCTGCTTTTTGAGTTAACTTCTCGCCATCAAAGTTAGCAGTATAAGAAAAACCACTATTAGCGCCACCATCTGTTAAAGTAATAAGTGTTAACTTCTCAACTTTGTATTTTGATTGCCATAATGGAATTAATTGATTTATACAAACTAATGCCTCATTTAAAGGTGTTGAACCTAGTCTAAACAGATTAGGAATACCAATCATATCATAATAATCTCCATTAATTGAATAACTTGAATAGTTAGCATTGTAATAGATACCCATTTGATACAAGTACAATAAAGACTCATCTAATTCTTTTTTAGTACTCTTATGTGAAGCAAAGTTAATCATAGCAAATTGATCCATAATTGCGTCACCGTGTTTATAATTTGCTTGATCTTTAGTTAAAATGCCATTCTCATCATAACCACCATCATAACGAGATTTCTTTTCAAAATATTCTGAACTAAAACCATATAACTCAAAAGGAATATTGACTTGTTTACAAAACATAATTAAGTTAATAGTCTGCTCGATAGTTTTATATAAATGATTATGCATTGAACCTGACCAATCAAGTAACATTATCATACCGTGATTTTTTGCATTTGGTAATATAGTTAATCTTTTAAATATATCATCACTAAATTTATAGTTTTTTAATTTAAGAGGATCAATAATACCTGTTTTATCGGTAGTTGCTCTTTTATAAGCAGTTGCCGCTTTCTTCATTTCAAATTCTTTTACAAGATATTGTACCGTTTTTTTATTATCATTTTTAAACTGATTAAATTTATTTTTTAGTTTTGATAAACTAGATGAATAATCAGACATTGATTTAATGTGTTTTCTAAAATCGGATAAAAATGTTTTATTAGACACAAGTACGTTATCTAATTTTAGTTTTGGTAAACTAACATAATTATATTTTGTTTTAGTATCAACTAATTGTTCTCTTTTACCTTCAAACGAACCATTAGTTAAAGAAGTAATTGAAATATCATCACCACCAGCACCATAAGCACTATCACTAGAGTTTTTACCAGACTCATCTTTTTCTTTATCATCAACTTTAGAAGTATTACCATCTGTTGAATTGTCTGTATCGTTTATTTCTTCACCTGACATCTTGTTAGAGTCTTGTGATTCGTCACCATTTGATTTTGAATCTTCTTTATTTGAGTCTTGTTTATCACCTTCATCCTGACCAGGTTGTGATTTATAAAGTTTTGCGTAAATATGATTATCAAAATCAGGTAACTTTTTAAGTTTTTCAATTTGTTTTTTCTGCCAATCTAACATTTCTTTGGCAAGTTTCATAACATCATCAAAAGTTTTTAGATCATCAACCTTTTTCAACCAATTCTTATCAGTAGTATTGAAGTTTAAAGGTAATCTATTTAATGACTTTGATCTCAAATTAATTTTATCAATTAACATTAGATCAGTATTAATATTAAGTTTTTTGATACTGAAAAAATCATTTTGATTTAGTACATCAAAACCATTTAAATAATTGTTTACAATACCTGGATATTTGTTTTGAATTAATTTATCAATTCTAGTGTCTTCTAATACATTTACATATGATCTTAATTCTTTATCATCACCAATCTCTTTCCAACTTTCTGCTGGTGTAAATAAAGCGTGAGCACATTCGTGTGCTATTAACATATCGTAAACGTCTTTATTTTTTACTTTGAAATTTGGTAGGGTTAGTACTCTATTAACTACATCAAAAGAAGCAGTTTTAACATTGTTATGTTGTATATCAATATTTTCTGTTGCGATTAGTTTTGCTAGTTGACTTTTTGCGTCAAAATTTATCATAGTATTTGTCATAATTTATACTATAAGGTACCATAAAATGGGTCAAATGTCAAGCACTAAAAAAAGCATTGATTTTACTTGCTTTTTATTTTAAATGTTCTTGTTTTGTTCTAGTTTTTATTTTCTGAATATGAAAACTGGTTCAAATTTTAATGATGATTCTTGTGATGATAGTAATAATTTAAAGGTATCTATATGTTCAAAACCTTCACTTTTTGCAATTTCAACTGTATCGTTTTCAAACGTTTTATGAGACTTAATATTGGCAACGTTTAATGCCATAATCTTACCTGGTTTTAAACCGTGTTTAACGTTTTGTATTGTCTTTCTTAGAAACCCATTATTCCAATCTTCGTTAGTACTAAACTGTTTAAATGATTGTCCTTCATCATCTGAATATTGTTCCCAATTAAAATAAGGTGGACTTGTAAACGCAAAGTCTATACTTTCTTTTTCAGGTACAAAAACTTCACTTCCTAATTGATGTAATTGATACATTCTATCTTTTCTACCAAAGTTATTTTTTATTTCAGTTAAACCTTTAAATGTTGGAGTTGCTGGGTCTGTACCTATGTAATTTACATCTGATATAATTGCACCTAATATTCTACCACCATAACCCATAGACATATCTTGGATAGTATCTCCTGGTTTAGCAAAGTGTTGATATAAACAAGCGGCAGCAGTAGGTCTAAAATTAGATACGCATTGTGTACCTGTATATCTTCTCAATAAAGACCTCATAGTACTTTCTGATTTATGTTTTGCTTCTGGAGATGTTTCTGTTATTTCTCCATATAAATTTGTTGAAATAGGTGCTAATTGATCTACGGATTGTTTTACAAAAAAACTACCTGTTAATAATTTCTTAATACCTTTTTTAAAATGTTCTTCGTTTTGATATATCTCCATTGGAGTTTTCATTTTACCACAACGAATACCAAAACTATGTGGCATATATGACCAAGCAAGTGATAGACCAAGTTGATTAGGTTTAATATGTTTTGTTTTTAAATCAAGTAAATTTTTTATATCAGTTTTTTGTAATTCTCTAAACTTACTTTCTCTCCATACCTTATCAGTATTGTAATAAGGAAATCCTCTTTGTTTCCAATAATCATAAACTATATCAATTTGTTTACTTAATTGTTCATCACTAATATTTGTTTTCTTTTTTAATGAACCGTGTCTAGTAACTAATTCTTTATTTTCTCCTAAATCAAAGTTTAGTACAGCAGTTGATTTTTCATTAATTAATTTCATTTTCCTACATTCCAAAATAAGGCACCTGGTTTAGCATACTGTTTAATAAATGGCCACGCTTTAGCGTCATATGTTGGTGCTGACGGAAATGGTGGTGCTTCTTCTTTTTTAATTGGTTTATCAAACTTATAAGGTGATCTAAACATTTTTGCTCTACCTATTTCTCTATCTTTCATTTTGTGTCCTACTGAAACTACATATACAGGTAAGTCTGGAAATGCGTTTTGCAACCCACGTGAGAGTGTCCCACTTGACCCAACTGACCATATTTCAGTTATAGGTTTATTATACCATATTTTGATAGATTTTGCAAGTCTCTCAATATCCTCAATAACATATGGGTGTTCCAACCCTAATGGAAATATACATCTATGATTCGTGTCTTCTTCATAGTATTTTTTAGCACGACTCATTGTAACATTTAACATACCCATATTAACCCATTGTATATTAGCGCCATATTCTAATGCTTTCTTTTGATACTCGTGGAGATTGTTTAAATTTCTTTTTGCCATAAAGAAAGTTGATTTAGCGCCGTATTGTTTTGCTTGTAATGTTAGAGACATTTGAGCATATCCTGTTGCAGGACAACCACCAAATACAAATTCATTTACACCTTTAGAAACTTGTTCTCTAATATATCTGTCTATAAATCTTCTTTTACTTCCACCTTCTAATAAATCGTCTCTAACTACGTGTATACCGTCATATTCTTCTATTTGTATTTTAGGAAATTCATATTCTTTCATTTTATAATCTCTACTTCACTTTCAGTTTCTATTACGACACGAGCACCACAAGATAAAAGAGGTTTATCATTACCGCCATACATAATGCGACTTTCACCTTTAATCGCCACCTCGTGGCAGTAAGTATTTTTAGATCCTTGTTTAACTGTGATAACAGGTTTGTTTTCATTGTGTTTCTTATTACTCCTTATTACGTGTTGGTTTACGTGTATATAAGTTTTCTTTTTTTTCATTTTACCATTTTATCTAAATCTACACAATCAAAACTTGAATTAAAAGATATAATTGTTTTTCTTTTATCACTATGTATTAATGGCGATCTGTGATGTAAAAAAGCAGGAAACGTTATTAAGTCTCCTTCTCTTACATCAATATAAACAATATCATTTGTTGCTGTATTATAAATTTCAGTTTTCATTTCATATTCTGGCATTTCCAGATAATAAACATTTGTATAGTTTCCTGTTGGATGTACGTGCCAACTGTGATAGTCTGATTTGATATATTGTTGAAACCATCCATTATATATTTCCCATTTAGTGAATTTTAAAGTTTTCATTATATTATCATAGTATGGTGCAATCATACGATAAAACGCCGTTAAATAGTCTCTATGCCTGTCTGAAGGTACGTTCCAATCAGTTTTAGTGATTGTTTGATCGTCTCTAGTATATTGATTATCTGGCATTTCATCAATCAGTTTTAACAAATTATGTTTGTTTGATTGATGTTCTTTTATCTGATTTACGTATAGACTTGTCTCAAAGTTTGTTATTTTCATTTTGTTCAAATCTTTCTATCCAAACATTTCCAGAATATGTAACTCTTTTTTCAGTCTTATTATTGTTTGGAGTTACCATATGTTTTATAAATGAAGGCCATATTAATAATTTATTAGGTTTAGGTTGTGGTGATATTTCTTGTATTAACATATCCTTTTCTTCAAAATTGTACATTAAGTCTTTTGCTGGATGAAAGAAAACTATATTACCGCAATCTTTTGGTATATCTTTAAATATTGTAAATGAAAAATGAGAGTGTGCGTGTAAATGTACTTCTTGTTGATCTCTATATCCGTATTCATTTCTCCAACATTCCTGTAATCTCAATCTATGCGGTACTCTAATTACTGTATTTGTATAGTTAGATATTTCTTTTAATAATTTTTCAGCACTTGTCTTATCTAAAGTATTAACAACATTAAAAGATGAAGGAGTTTCTGATCTCCATTTAGTATCTAACTTATAATCTAATGATATATCTTCAGCATTAAAATCGCCATAATAAAATGGCACACCAAACATTTCTGTTGTTGTCATTATAACATACCTCTAACTGAATCATTTGCTACCACATCTATTACTAAATGAGTTCTTTCTGTATCTCCATTATTAATTGCTGTATGTGGTTTTCTAATATCCAAATACCAAACTGATCCTTCTTTCATATTTACTATTGTTTTCTCGCCTTCTGGAGACCAACTAGTAAACTCTACTTTATCATTTGTTTTTATAGGTACGTGTATTCTCATAAGTTTACCATTAATTATACCAACATCTGGATCGACTTGATCTGTATGTCTTTCAAGTTCGCCTCCTCCAGGTTTTAATTTCATAAATCTAACTCTATGTATTTCAGTTTTAAACTTTGAAAGTATCTCTTCAACTTCTGGAAACTTTGATCTCATTGAAGTATCTCTCATTTCAAAATGTTCATCTTTGTGTTCTTCTTGCCACTTCTTATTCATTTCAATAGGTTTAGTTATAAAATTTGGACTGTCAGTATAACCTCTTAATGAAATAGCACTCCAAGACTTACCTTTATTATAATTTGAATAATGATTTGTAAATGTTAAATCTAAATCTTCAAGTCTTTCTTGTATCTTTTTAACTTGTTTAGAAAAATCTAAATTAAATTGTTTTAATGTATAAGTTTCATATTCAGGCACTTCTATAAAAGTTCTTTTAGACTCAAATAAATTTTCTTTTGCTTCTCTAAAATAAACACCTATAATATCAGCAAGTGAATTAAATCTAGTTCCTACTTTATAAAAGTTAGCACGTCTTAATACTTCTTTGTCTTCTTCATTTTCTTCGTGTGCATAAACCCAAACATCTTTACTTAAAAACTCATCCGTATCTCTTAATACCTCAACTAATGTTTGTTTATCGTTTTCAGTTTTATATCCTAAATGTTCTATTACTATATCTCCAGGTTTCTTGTGTGCAAATGTTATACCTGGAAACATATTTAAAGGTCCTGGTCTTTTAACTTCTTTATAATGTAATAAAGTTTCACCTATTATCATTATTTCATCTTTACTAAAAGCATCAGCAATATTATTTTTTTTGAATTTAGATAATTCGTGTTGTGCAAAGTTATTATAACTAGAAAACATCTTTTCTATTTTCTTTAAATAATCTAATTCAATGCCTTTTTGCCACGGTTTCATTTTATCTCTTTCGTTTTTAGTTTAGCAAACTGTATTAATATAATTTTTTTATTACCAGATACTGTTGGCATATTAATTATGCTTTGATTATCTGTTAAAAATATCTTACCTTTTTTACATTCTATATCTTGTAAATTATCTTCCTCTTCAACGTTTACTATTATATCTGAAAGTGTATCATTAACGCAATATATTAATGTATATACATCATACGCCCATTCCAAGTTGAGTTGTTTCGTATTTGAATTGCAAATTGCTTTAGCGTAAATCATATTACTAATATCCAATTCAGTTTTAGAATCCACAATAGATACAATAGGTTTAACTATTATATCATAAAAAGAAGAATTAATCAAACCATTATGAAATAATATGTGTTCAAAATGATGTTGTTTATCTTTTTCTTTTAAAAACCAACTAAAATTCTCGTCTGATAAAGTCTCTTCTATTTCTTTTTGTATAATAGGTGGTATTATATTTTCGTAATATTCAATCATTATTTCTTTTTTAAATCAACTCTTGGATCAACAACAATGTTGCCTGATATTGATATTCTTTCTTCATCACTAGTATAAAATGGATATACATAGTGTTTTAGTTGTGCTGGAAAAAAGATAATCTTTTGCACTTCTGGTATATATTCTTTTGAAACTGGAGCATAATCATAATCTCCTGCTTGAAATGTTATCTTTCCTGCATTTGGTGAGTTACCTTTTTGATGTGGCAATTTTGCTTCGTCTTCCATTTTGTAAGGTACTTTTAAATAAGTTACAAACGAAAATATTCCAGTATGATTATGTAGAGGATTAAATTCATATTTTTTTTGAAAGTTTACCCATAGACTTTGTAATACCATAGGTCTGCTACCACTATTATAGTGACTTACACTATCAACTTCACTATTAAAAATTATTCTTTTTGTATTTACTAAAAAATCAATATAACCATCTGCTAAATCTAAAAGATATTTTGAAACAGGCATAAACTCGTTATTTTTAATCATAGAAGTCATTAGATCATATTCTTCAGCAATATTGCCTGCTAACTTATCTCTATAATCATTAAAACCATCACCTTTAACTTGATCTGTATATTTTTGTAATAAACTAAAAATATCTTCTGGCACTTTTCCTATCATTATAGCAGGTCCAAAAGGTAATTGTACTTCCATTTGTTGTTCCATAATTCTCCTTATTTCAAAATTAATCCAGACGTTATTTCGTCTGCACCTAAACTTCCTTTTGCAAATATATTAAAGTTATTTTCTGGCATTTTTCATCTTCTCTAATCTTTTAAATAATTTTTCTCTTTTCTTAGCAGCCATATCAAACTTTAACTTTGATATTCTATCGGTCATAATAACGCCTTGCATATGATCGTATTCGTGTAGAAAACATCTAGCAGTTAAACCTGATAATTCTTTCTCTACTTTATTACCATTTACATCTTCATACTCTACTTTACACGCTGCTGGTCTTTTAATTTTGACAAATAATAAAGGAAAGGTTAAACAACCTTCAACCATCATAACTTCCTGATCGCTAACAGCAGTTACTTTAGGATTAAAGATACTAAATCTTTCTCCATTAGCAAACTGAGCGTGACCGCCCATAACAAAAACTCTAAAAGGTAAACCGCATTGATTAGCAGATAAACCTATGCCTTTATAATGCAACATAGTTTCAAATAAGTTATCTGATAACTCTTGTCTAGTTTTTAGATTATGTTCTTTTAGTAACTCATCTGTAAATGGTGCTACTTGTGTTAAAACACGTGGGTCCGATGGTGGTATTAAATTATATATCATTATTTCTCCTAAATATAATTGAAGTTAATGTTAAGTCTTAACTTCTCATCTGTTTGTGTGCAACTCTTATGTTTTAATAAACCATCAAATATACACATTCTATTTGCAACAGATTCAACTTTAGTTCCGTCTTCAAACAACGTATAACCGTTATTAGTATTTATAGAATACAATCCAACGGTATGTTTGAAAGTATGATCTGTATGAAAGTTATGCTCTATTGTTTTTTCAGTACGAGTATAACAGTTTGCTTTAATTCTTAAAAGTTTTGTATATGATAAAGGTCCTAATAGTGGAATAATAATATCATCAAATCTATCACTACATATATTTTCCTCATCTACAAAGAAATGTTGAAATAGAAAATGTTGTCCTTCAGAATCATCTGTTACTCTATCTGTATAGAACCAAGGAAATCTATATATCATTCTATTATATACTTCCGTATATATCTCCTTTGGTAAAAAATTATCTATTATCTTCATATTTGTTTTGTGAAATTTCTATCTTTTTCAAATTTAATTATATTTGTAAATTTATCAAATAATATATCTCCTTTGTGTGATATAATAAAAACATTTTCTTTTGGTAAAGATTTTATTAGTTTAAAAAAGAAATCAGTACCTTGCATATCTAAACTACTATCAAATATTTCATCTAGTATTAATAAGTTTGTATTTGTACTATTTTTCATTTTAGCAATCTGTCTCCAAGTAAACAGTAACGCTAAATCTATTCTCATCTTTTCACCTTCACTAAAGTTTTCGTAACTAAAGTCTTCTCTACCTCTACTTTTTATAGTTTCTTTAAACTGTTCATCTAAATGAAACGATATAAAAAAATCCATTGCTTGTAAATACTTGTTGATTAATTGATTCATAGGGTCTAAGTATTTTTTAATTATTTTTGCTTTAATACCTTCATCATTTAGTAATCCTCTTGCTGTATCAATATATTCTTTTAAACTACTTTCTTTTTGTAACTTTTCTTTTGCTTCTGCTAATAATACTTTAATTTGTTCTAATTCTGCTTCTAGTTTTATAACATCATCTTTATTATTTGTAATACTTTCTAATTTAGAATTAAGATTATGTATTTGATTTTCTAATGATGATATGGAAGAAGTATTTTTTGCAATTGCTATATCGTAAGTTCTTGCTTTTTCTTCTATTGTGTGTATTGAATTTAATCTATTTTCATTTATTACAACTTCATCTATTAATTTTTTTAAACCTGATTCAACATTTGTTATTGTTTCTTTTTTATGTTTAATCATATGACTTTTATAATCTTCTTCTATACTTTGTTTACATACAGGACAATCATCATTTTCATTAAAGAAGTCTAAATCTTTTTTAAGTTTCATAGCATTGTTCTCAACTTTTGCTTCTAAAGATTCTAACTTTTTTATTTTATTAATAATATCTTTTTTATCTTCTATTGTTGAATTTAAAAAATCTACTTCTTGTCTTTGTCTTATTACTGTTTCTGTATATTTTTTTAGTTCTATCTGTGCTTCTTCTAAGTCTTTTCGCAATTCATTTGTTTGTAAAGTACTTTGATCTTTTGCTTTATTAAAGTAATCTAATTTTATGTTATATTTTTCATCTAATAGTTTTACATTGTGTTCCATTTCAATTAATTCTTTTGATAGATCACCTTGTCTAGTTCTTAGTATTATATCCATTAAACTGAAAACTCTTATATCTAATATCTCTTCAACAACTTCTCTTCTATATCTAGCACCTAATTTCATAAAAGGTTCATAAGAAGAAGAACCAAGTATAACAACTTGTATAAATGATCTGTAATTAAGTTTCATTATATTGTTTTCTAATACTTTTTGATAATCTGTTGTTGTAGCATCCTGATTTAACAGTTCACCGTTTTCAAATATCTCAAATAAATTAGGTTTTATTCCTCTTCTAATTAAATATTCTTTTGTGCCTATTTTAAACTCTACTTCTATAAGACAATCTTTGTCATTAATAGAGTTAACTAATTGATCTTTTTTAAGTTTTCTAAATGGTCTATTAAATAGAGAAAAACACAATGCGTCAAGTAAAGTTGATTTACCTGCACCATTATTACCTACAATTAATGTTAAAGGAGACTTTAAAAAGTCAACTTCTATAAACTGATCGCCAGTTGATAGAAAGTTCTTCCATCTACATTTTTTAAAAAATATCATCTTTAGTTACAAAACCTTTAAAGTCATTTGTTCTTACGCATATGTCAAACGAAATGGATGCTCTTTCTTCATCTGTATTACTTGCTTCAACATAGTGTTCTAAGAAAGAAGGAAAAATTACTAATAAATTTTCTTCAACAGGAAATTTAAAAGTTGCGTGATAATTTGTTCCAAAATTTACTTGTGAATATCTAAAATGAAATTCGTTAGAAACAGCACCTTGACGTGGGTCTCTAAAACATATTCTTCCACACTTGTTTGGAACTTTAACATAATAAGTTCCAGAAAACTGATATTGATTTCCGTGGTTGTGTATTTCATTATAGTTACCTCTTGTGTTTATGTTAAACCACATTTGAGGTATTTGAATATCTTGTATTGTATCATAACCTGGTATTTGTTTTATTGTTCTAAAAAATTTTGTAATCTGTTCTATTAGAGGTTTAAATCCTACAACTTTATCCATATGTTGATGTGATTGATAACCACCAACGTTTGATCTGTTACGACCTATTTCTTTTACTTTTTCTTGTTGAATAACTGGCATTAAATTTAAGTCTTCAGTTTTTAAAGCATATACATTTGTTGGCCATAGTGGATGTATAACCATTCTATCTAATTCATATTTCATACTGTATCTCCTCCTGTTTCTCCTGCTTCATTATATAATGACTTCATAAAATTTTTTAACTTTTGTTTATCTAAAGGTGTATCTATTTGATCTATATAACCATTTAATAGTGTAACTGTATCTTCAGATATATCTACTACGTTATCACTTACGGAAGAAGTATCAAATTCTTTAAAGTCTTCTATAATATTTAATTCGTGTACTTTACTATTTTGATAAAACTTTTCAACATATGTTTCAAACATTTTTTTATCTGATTTATTAACCACAATAAGTTTGACTAAGTGATGATCGTATTCTGTTATATCTTTGTTTGTGTAATCTTCTTTTGTATCATCATAAAATATTTTTTTATGAATTGTATAAGGATTTTTAATATGAGTGAGTTCTCTAGTTTCAGTATCAAATACATTAAAACCTTTTGGGTCTTTAAAGTCTGACCAAGTCATTTCATATTGAGCGCCTAAGTAATAAATGTGATTGTTGTTTGATCTTTTATGAAAATGACCAGACATTACCATATCAAATTTATTAAAAAACTCTTTATCAAAACCGTGAAAGTTTTGTTGTCCATTGTGCATTTCAAAACCTTTAATTTCTAAATGACCCATAACAACTTGTGCGTCTGTAGATTTGATTAATTCCATAGTATGTTTTTCATTATCATCACATATCCAAGGAAGAAATAACATTTTTAATCCACCTATCTCTACCTCTTGTGCGTGTTCGTAAATAAAAGGTTCGTGTACACCATCAAATGTAGTGTATAAAACTTTAATTGCGTTTATTGAATTTGTGTTTTTGTAATAGGTATCGTGGTTACCTAATATAATATGTGTATCAATTTTTTCTTTCCATAATATTTCAAAAAACTCTTTTCTAAAAGTTTCTGCTGTTTGAAAGTTTATAAATTTTCTACGATCAACTACGTCACCTAAATGAATAAGTGTTTTTATATTATGTTCTTTTAAATAAGGAAAAAATATATTTTTATAAAATTTTAATTGATAATCTGCAAATGCAGTACTATCATTTCGTACTCCAAAATGTGTATCATTTAATAATGCTATTTTCATAATCTAAAAATCAGTAATATATTATAATCTATTTTCTTTTTTTATATCTGCCCATATAGTAATCACTTGGTTCGTAATCCCAACGTTTACCGTGATGTCCTCTTATGTCAGCATAAAACATTCGTAACTTTACTATAAAAGTTCTCCAAAACGTTCTTTTCGCCATATGTCTCCTACTAATTAAGATAATTCTTGTTCAATGAATTTTTTAATCTTATTTAGTTTTTCGACTATTTTGGGGTCACTTTTGTTTAGACAAAGATTAATTATAATGTCAGGTATATCTTTATCATATTCATCTTTAATAATTTCTTCTACCTGCGGTTCAATATCTAACTTCATTTTTTCCTTTTTTGTTTCTTTTTTTCTTCTGCTTTTTTTGTTTCTATGTCGTCAACTTCAACAAAGTAATTCTGTTTTAAAAAAGATGATAGGTGTTTGTCACCTAAACCACCTGGATTTAAAGTAGGATCATCTAAGTTAAATTCTTTTATTAGTTTACCTTTAATCATAACTTGTTTTTTTTCTTTTTGTATTCTTCTTATAAAGGCATAATAAATGATTTGTGTAAAATAAGCAAAAGGATTTTTAGATTTCAAAGGATTAAAGTTTCCTAAGTATTGTAAACAGTTCTCTATTCCATCACTTATCATATCGTCTCTAAATGTGTAATTAATAAAATTTGGTCTATAACTTAAATGATTTGCAATCTTCAAAAAACATTCACCAATATAATCAGTTACAGGAGGATTAGGTTGTTTATCTTTCTTTGCTTTGTTGCATAGTTTTTTATAATCTATCATTGCCTGTAGAAACTTTTTATTATCTACGTAATGTTCTTTTTTTAATTGATCTTTATTCATAATATTATTATACTACATATTGACTTATTTGTCAACTTTTCCCTATACTTTTTTTGTTTGTTTTTATTTTTAAAAAGGTTTGACAAAGTTGATGGTTTGTGTTATAATTGGCGTGTAGCCATTCAACCAATAATCCTATTAGATATACTCTAGCGTCTCTAGTGTAATTTTTTAGAAGGCATATCAGGTTCTTCAAAGAAGTCATCATCTTCGTCATATCTTTCCCTATCTTTAAATTGATCTACAAGTTTGTTTAACTTATTAATCTCTTTAGCGTGTTTTTCTTTAAATTTTATTTTATAATTAGCATAATCGGATCTTACATTATCATAATGTTTAGTAAAAGTTTTATCTGCGTTAACTATTGAAATTATTTTATCTTTAGGAATACTAATTACTTTATCTGGAGTGAAGTTATTCCATCTTACCAACATTATACTTTCTTCCACGCCCAATTGAACGATTCGTGGTGCAACTCTTAATACAAATGCTTCTTCTATTCTTAATAAAGGAGATTTATCACCTAATTGTTCTTTGGGTAATTGACAAGCAATTTCTTCTCCGTTTACTAACTTGATAATCTTACAAGTAGAAACATATGGTGGTTTTGCTGGTGTTGTCATTTTTTTAACTCCACGTTGTGTATTTCATAATCAAATTGTTCTTCATTGTAAATATTTATTCGTTCTAAAAAGTGCTGTAATGTGTAGTTTTTGTTTTCTTCTATAGATAAATCATCCGTTATGTCATACATAGTTGCGTCTGTTTTATTATCTCCAAGACGTAACGATCTACCTATTGATTGTAAATGTCTTATTCTACTTTTACCAGAAAATGCAAATACTAAGTTATGTAAATTTCTTATATTAACACCAGTACTAAATGTACCATAACTTGCAATAATAATAGCGTTATCTGATTTCTCTACAATACCACGCACTCTTTCTCTTTCATCCGTTTCTACACCGCCGTGTATAAAGAATACTTTTTTATTAGGACTATCTTTTAATAAATTATATAATACTTCTCCGTGTTTTTCTACAAACTGAAATAGACATAAAGTATT
>Ga0208161_1000229_pt1 | contig 31766 bp, 34 predicted proteins | sample CB_VirMetaG_3_FD_184538 | JGI IMG/M metagenome (GOLD analysis project Ga0208161, IMG submission 184538) | Freshwater to marine saline gradient viral communities from Chesapeake Bay - CB_1508_1S Viral MetaG (SPAdes) (version 4) | ecosystem: Environmental > Aquatic > Marine > Coastal | place: USA... | reverse complement strand
TACGATTCATAGTGAACCATCTATGAACACAACCGAAGAGTAACATTGGAGGAGCTATCAAAGTGGTGACAGCTTGGAAAGACGAGCAACTTAGTCAGGTGGCGGAATGGTAGACGCTGTATAGGAGGCGGAGGTCTGGTATCTCTTGGGAAAACTAAAGTACCCCTATATGATATTGGTAGCTAGAATAATACAGGTTCGAATCCTGTCCTGACTACTAAAAACTAAATAAAATGAATAAATCTAATTAAACTACGATGAACTTAGAAACGCTACATAAATACCAATCAGATGGTTTGCTATACTCTCAGACTCATCCAACCCTACCTTTAACTATTTGGAACTATACCGAGAAGGTTCAATATCAAGGTCTGTGGGATGAAGTTACTTTGCAGTGCAGAGGTTTAGTGACCGATGATAAAGGTAATGTAGTAGCAAGACCATTTAGAAAATTCTTCAATGTAGAGGAGGGTAAACATACACCAACTTCTGAGTTTGAGGTTTATGAAAAGATGGATGGTTCGCTTATCATTGTATTTTGGTATGATGGTGCGTGGGTTGGAGCATCAAGAGGTTCATTCACTTCAAAACAAGCATTTGTTGCATCTCTGATATTCTTTGGTAAATTAAACCACAACTTTTCAACTGGTATGACCTACCTTTTTGAGTTTACTGCAAGTTGGAACAGAATTGTGGTAGACTATGGCGAGGAAGATAACTTAACTTTACTGGGTGCGATTAGAACTGATGATGGAACTGAAGCAACATACGAACAGTTAGAAGTAATTGCACAGGGTGCTAATTGTGATGTAGTTAAAAGGTATGATGGTATCTCAGATTACTCTCTGTTAAAGGGGATGGTTGAAGATAACCATGAAGGGTTTGTAGTTCGATTCTCAAATGGAGACAGAATGAAAGTGAAGGGCGATTTATTAACGAAAAACTTAAATAGAATGACAGCAGAAGAATACCTAAATCAACATTGCAAACCAGAGGATTGGAATAATCTTGAAGAATGCTTGAAAGACTCAATTCTAACCAATAACGTAATTGAGCATATGGAACGATACGCAGCCTTACGCATACACGATGTTGTAGGGCAAAGCGAACAGTTAGTTTGCGATTGCCCAGATGAAAAACTATGGGATATTGAAGGTAAAATAGTTTGTGAGTGCGGAAAGTATCATGAAAGAAAAGCAAACTAATTGCGGATTATTTAGGGCAGGATTAAATAGTACAAACTTTCAAAATAGCAATAACGATGAAAAAAGAACATAACGGGCTTAATGTACTATCTCTTTTTGATGGTATGAGTTGCGGACAATTAGCTTTACGAAAAGTAGGGTTAAAAGTGAATAACTATTTTGCTTCTGAAATAGACGAAAAAGCAATTTACATAACACAAAAAAACTTTCCAAACACTAAACAAGTTGGAAGCATTACGGAATTAAAAGGAGATGATTTACCAAAAATAGACTTACTTTTCGGTGGAAGCCCTTGCCAATCTTTTAGTTCTTTTGGTAATGGAAAAGGGTTTGACGGTAAAAGCGGTTTGTTTTGGGAATTTGTAAGAGTTTTAAATGAAGTAAAACCAACTTATTTTTTACTTGAAAATGTGGTAATGAAAAAAGAATGGGAAGATATTATTACAGATGCACTTGGTGTTAAACCAATAAGGATAAATTCAAGCATTTTTTCAGCCCATAATAGACCAAGAATATATTGGACAAACATACCTATAAACGAATTACCGAAAGAAAACAAAACAACTGTCTATGATATTTTAGAAACTCCCAACTTTCACAATAATTACCCAAAGTGGTTATTAGGTAAATTTGGTAATAAAACAAGGTTAGAACAGTTATGGTATGCTGATGGTAAAGCGAGTTGTTTGACTTCAAATATGCATAAAGGGCAAAAATCAACTTTCACAAAGGATAGAAACGAAAATATACACAAACTTACAGTTGTTGAGTGTGAAAGGCTACAAACTGTTCCTGACAATTATACGGAAGGCGTTTCAAACACCGATAGATATAAAATGTTAGGTAATGGTTGGACTGTTGATGTGATTGCTCATATATTCGGAGGATTGGCGTAGTATTGTCTGTAACGGTTTGGGTATGGTGTCGTTGCGACCTTACAGCACAAACTTAATTAATAACATAAAAACTTTGAATTATGAATACAGATAGCAAAAAGAACGAAACAGAGCAATGCACTATACCTGTTGTTAGGCGTAGTTGTTCTAATTGTCAATTTTTTCAACACGAAGAAGTTGGTGATAGCGATTATGGTGCAGTTTACTCTGACGTAGCAACTTGCCAAAAATATTTAGATACTGACCAAGAGACAGAAGAAGATATACCAAACTTTGATAGAGAAATTGAAAGAGATTGTTGTGAATTAGATTTTTGGAAAGTTGTGGAATTAGATGATGAACTTTCTGAAAAAATTGGGGAAGATAACGGCAACATTGATAATGCTTATAAGTTGTTTTGTGAGCGTTACAATTACGCCTAACGGCAAAGTATAAGAGCAGTAGGGCATGAACTGGGGTACACCCTCGCCTGCGAAACACAGTATAAACTAATATGGAGCAGTCTCAGACAGAGTGTTACCGCCCTATTGCTTTTATACATTGTTGTAAAATCGTTTTAATGTTTTACAACATCTATTAAGTCTATGTTTCACGTAAAATAATGTTTCACAATGCTGACTAAAAGAACAAAGTACCTACTAAAACTAATGCGTGGGTGGAGTAGTGCTGACGTGGCACGTTACTATAACACCACAGAGTCAACAGTACATAGACACACCTATCAACTAAAGACCTCCACAGAAACAAAAGAGGTTAAACCACTATTCAGCACAGAACACTATATGAATCTATGTTGGTTAAAACTATACATAAATGAAGGAATCCATAGAAGATAAGAAACAAGAGGTAGAGTTTTTACTTAGTCGAGTTGAGGAAGACCTTAAAACAATAGATGTTCTATCCAACATCATCAGAACCCAGACTAAGAATACTTTAGATGCAGCTATTGAAAACACTATAAAAAGGATTTGTGATTACTTTGACGTTCCTCTTAAAAGTGTCTATCAAAAGTATAACAGAAGACCTCCGCAAAAAGTAACAACAGCAAGAAGAATCATCTCTTGGGTTCTATGTGAAGTCACAAACATTCCAAGAAGCCATATCGGGAATCTTTACGGTAAAGGTTGGGATCACACCTCAGTAAATCAGCATTTAGAAAGGATACAATCAGACTTAGATTTATACCGATTAAAGGGGAAAGATTTTAACGGAACTATTAAACAGTTTACAGATTTAAACATACCAATACGATGAAGAATGTTTTTGTTTTTGATATTGAAGTTGCACCAAACTTCTTCTATGTTCTGTTTATCAATTACAGGAAAAATGAGTCTTATGGGTTTGAGATTTCTGCTAGAAAAGACGAAAGTTTCTTACTTGCTGAGTTTTTATCAAACGACTTGCTGTTGATGGGGTACAACAATATTGAATATGATAATCCAATATTGTCGGCTGCTGCTTCTGGAGCTGGTTGTTATGAGTTGTATGAACTGTCTTGTGATTTAATTGGTGCGGACGATGGTTTACACAAATGGGAACTCATTAAAAAATACCCAATTGTTCCCAAAACTGTTGACTTGTTAAAGATGCTCTTTAGTAAAAAACTAAGAGTTTCTCTTAAGAGTTTGATGATCACTCTTCAGTGGCACAAGGTTCAAGACTTACCGTTTTCCCCACATGAAAATATTCCGGTGGAGAACTTTGATGAGGTGATTAGTTATTGTTACAACGACGTTGAGTTCACCAAACATTTAGCAAAGACTGTTGCAGAATCATTAAACCTAAGAGTTGAGATTGAAAAATCTTATGGTATCGATGTGATGAGTAGAGATGGTGTGTCTACAGGGTTGGCTGTTCTATTAAGAATGTATTCTGGACTAACAGGGTCTTCAGAAAAATCCATAAAAGATAGATCTCCTAAAGACTATTCTGAACTAAGACTTGAAGAGTGTATCGTAGATACAGTTTCTTTTAAATCTAAAGAATTTCAAGACCTTCTTGAGTTTTATAAAAGTAAATCTGACACCTCTGTTTCAAATAAGGTAAAGTTTCATGATAAACTTTACAGTTATGGTGTTGGTGGTTTACATACAGAAGATGCACCGGGAGTTTTAACAACAGACGATGACGAACTTTTCATTGATGCGGATGTAACTTCTTTTTATCCACGAATAGTTATTGAATACGATCTTCACCCTGCTCATTTAGGTTCCGCTTTTGTGGAAGTGTACCGAAAAATATATGACGAAAGAATTGTTGCAAAAAAAGCTGGAGATAAACTCAAGAGTGAAACATTTAAGCTTGCTCTCAACGGCACTTTTGGTAACTTAAGAAACCAGTATGCATGGGTGAGAGATGAAAAAGTTTTCTTTACCATTACTGTTTCAGGTCAACTCTTACTGACAATGTTGTGTGAGAGACTTGTGCTCAATGGATTTGAAGTTATTAGCGCAAACACAGACGGTGTTACAGCAAGGGTGAAGAAGAATAATTTGGAGAAGTATTATGAAGTTTGCAACCAGTGGCAAAGAGACACCCTTATGCAGTTAGAGTATGCTTATTACAATAAGATTATCAGACGCGATGTTAACTGCTACTATGCTTTTGTGTGTAACGAAAATGGTCAGTTTGCTGGCTCTGTTAAAGAGAAAGGTGATTGGACAAGATCGTTAGTGTTGGGTAAAGGTTACGATAAACCAATTATCAAAATAGCACTCTATGAGTATTTTGCAAACAGTGTTGCCCCGGAAGATACAATCAGAAATCATAAAAACATTTACAATTTCTGCATGAGTCAAAAAGTTGGTAGTCAATTTTATGTTCTGTTAGGAGAGCATAAACTACCACAAAGAATAAACAGATATTACGCTTCTAACAAGGGCGACTATATGTTTAAGGTGAAAAAAACAACCTTAGAAAAAACAAGTATTTGCGCACAACAACCTGTGAGATTATTTAATAACTTTGTCGAACTCTCTGATTATGATATTGATTATCAGTATTACATTTCAGAGGTTTATAAAATCATAGAAGTTGTCAAACCCTCACAATTAAAATTATTTTGACAGAGCAAATATCTCAAGCTATAGAGGAGAAAGTAGATGTGTATTCTCCCTACAATGTAATTGAAAAGATAGAAGAGCTTTCAGCTCTCATGTCTAACGCTGCGCTTCATGCAGCAAAAGCTAAACAACATTTTGATGTTTGTAGAAAGTTGCTGCACGATGATGGTGTTGTGAAAAAGAGTGACACATCATCACACGTTGAATCACTTCTTAGCGGAGAAGCTTTTGATAGAGATTACACTGCAAGCTTGAAACAAGCACTACAGATTAGAATTACAGCATTACAATCAATCCTATCTTATTTGAAATCAGAAAGAGATGCACAGAGATAACAGAAAGTATTTGAAGAAGAGTGAATTATATAAAGGAGTAGCGTCAGTTTATAGAAACAACAAAGAAATTTGGATAGCGAGATCAAATAGAAATTACACCTACTGGGAAAAAGAGTGTGAGACAGAAAGAGAAGCAGCTGTTGCTTACGATGTTTATATGGCTAAGATTGGTAAGTCCCCGGTGAATATCTTAAAACCTAAGATGTGTGAAAAAGCACACTAAGATTTACATGGCTCATTTTGACTATGGAATAGAAGACTTTATCCCATGTGAAATTTGCAGTAGAAGGGCTGTTGACATACACCACATTGAAGCCAGAGGTATGGGTGGATCTAAATCAGCAGATCACATTGAAAACCTTATGGCTGTATGCAGAGAGTGTCACACCTCTTATGGTGACATCAATGAGTATAAAGAGTTACTGAAGAAAATTCATAAAAAATTTTGTGAATTTAACAGAAAGAGTTAGTTTTGCGTTTCAGATTAATCATTATGTGCGGGAGGTTTGATTGGTTACCCTCCCGCACTTTTAAAACAACAATATGCCAAAATACAAAAAGTACGATGAGGAGATCAAAAAGTTATATCATTCCGGCAACGGTTCTTATAACATAGCCAAGATCCTCTCAGATCAATACGGAGAAACCTTTGAACCTAGAGCTATCCGCTACAGAATAGGTAAGTTAAATCTCAGAGATAGTGTTGTTGAAGAAACCTTAGAGGAGTCCGGCATGGAAGCCAAGAACTGGCAACACGCTTGGATTAAAACAAAAGGAGCTTCAGTCTTCGTTAGAAATGCCACCTTATCCTTAGATGCAATTAAAGAGGATTACATCGAGGCTGTACAGGATGCTGTACGTTCTATTGACGGTAGCACTTGGGGCAATATGCCAATGGAGCAGCACTCCAATAACCTATTTGTACCATGTATCTTTGACCTTCATATAGGTAAGCTTGCTTGGGGATTAGAAACCGGTGAGGACTATGACTACAAGATAGCCATGAACAGGTTTAGGTTTGCTTTAGAGGATATGATATTTAAAGCTTCCTCCTACAAGGTAGAGAGGATTCTGTTTCCGGTTGGTAATGATATCTACAACAGCGATAGAGCATTTCCATTCCCGCAGACTACCAAGGGTACACCACAGATGGATGACCTCAGATGGCAGAAGTTATTCCGTGTAGGCGTTCAGCTTATCACAGAGGCTGTCATAAGACTATCAAAAGTGGCTCCGGTGGATGTGGTTATGGTTTACTCTAATCACGATCACGAGAGGGTATTCTATTTAGGCGAGACTCTATCTGCTGTGTTCAACTCTCATCCGGGTGTATTTGTGGACAATGACCCACCAGCGAGGAAGTACTACAAGTGGGGTGATGTGTTAATTGGACTTGCCCATGGACATAACGAAAAACCACAAGATCTTCCGCTGATAATGAGTAGCGAAAGACCAAGAGAGTGGGGTATGACAACGTATCGCTATTGGATACTTGGACACCTTCATCATACACAGAAGTTCCTTACACAACAAAGTAAGGATTATCGTGGAGTGAATGTGATGTATGTCACCTCTCCATCATCTCCAGACGCTTGGCACGCATCCAAAGCATACACCGGAGCAATTAAGGGTGCGGAAGGCTTTGTTTTCAAAGGTGAAGAGGGGCTAGTAGGAACAGTAATCCATAATATCAAATAAACATGAATCCATTAAATTCCCTACTACAATCTACGGGAGCAGCTTCTCGTAGAAAGGCATCTGAAAACGCGACAAGCATATTCAGAAAAACAGTAGCAGACCTCAGTAAAATTAACCATGACGTGATGAAAGACATGGAAGTTCAAGAGGAAATTATTACTAAGGCAGAGCTAGAAAAGAACGAGCTAGAGCAGGTGTATCTTGAAAACAAGAGGTTGATCTTAAACATCGAAAGAGTCTTAAACGTAGATAACACTGAATTATGAAAGGAGCATTAGGACTTTTAGCAATATCAGCAGTAGTGTATGTCTTTTGGCTTACCTATGTATTTATTAAGCGAACAAGAAAAACCAAACGAAGATGATTTACTTTTTATTAGCGGTAGTATCCGCAACGATTTCATTTTACTTACTACTTGATAGGTTAAACAAAGATTTAAAACTTAATCCAAGAAAAAGATATGATAGATCAGATTATATTGATAATGCTCTTTGGCTTGGGTTCATTTCTTTAATGCTTGGAGCTTTGTTTCCAGTAGGCTTACCCTTATTGATAGTGTATCTTATTCAATCTAAAAACAATAAATTCAATTAATTATGAAAAAGGTGATGTACGCAGTTGTAGCTGCTTTGTTAATTACAAGTTGTACTACGGTTGATTCTGGACACAAAGGTGTCGAGGTGTCGTGGGGTGGTCAAACTAATTTAACCACAGTGTATCCAGAAGGTATGAATGTTGGTCTTCACTGGGTGTGGGATGACATGGTTGAGTATGATGTCCGCGAAAAGACATTGACCCAAACCTTTGAGTTCAACGACAAGAACAATATGTCAACAACTGTTGAGCTTGCTCTTGATTACCGTTTGAACCCAGATAAGGTTAACTTGCTTCACACACAGATTACAGATGTCGAAACTAAGATCATCAAGACATTAAAGAGCGCTGGTAAAGAAGTGGTTCCTAGATATTCTGCTGTAGACTTAAATATTAATAAGAGGACAGAAGCAGAGCAGATTTTATCAGAGATTATAGCACAAGAGTTACCTGAGTTCTATGTAGAGTTTAGACGATTACAAATGACCGATGTTGATATCCCGGCTTCAGTTGCTAAACTTGCAGAAGAAACAGCAGTACAGTTAGGTCGTAACGAGCTTGCTGAAAAGAAAGAAGCAGAGCAGGTTGCGTTAGCAAAAGCTAAGGTTGCTGAAGCACAGGGTAACTATGATGCCGGTGTGCTAGACGCTAAAACCAAAAAGCTATTATCTACACCTGAGATTTTACAGTTGAAGCAACTTGAGGTTGATCTAGAATATGCTCGTCAAGGTAAAAGTAAGTATGGTGAGAACAATGTGTTCGGATCAGAAACAGCTATCGTAAGAGGATTAAAGTAAACAATTAAAAACTAAATAAAAATGGAAGGAAGAGAACTAGAACCAAAAGTCATAAATCAAGCTAGTATTGAAACTAGGTTAGAAGATTACGACGTAAGAATAAATTTCTTATCAAGAGGTTGTATTGTAAGAGTTGGTTGTAAATCAATAGCTTTTGAGGACAACGATGAAATGATAGCTGTTTTATCGGAGTATGTTAATGACCCAACAAAGATAAGTAAGAAGTGGCGTGAAATTCTAAAGTAAACAGGAGAGTATCTTAGCCTCTGATCTAATCATGCAGAGAGATGACACGAAGGGCAGCCCTAGCTAGATGATCCCTTCCCGCTGTGTAAGTCTGGTATAAGAGCTTACACTAATCCCCAAGCGAAAGTCGGGGGTAGTTGCCAAGTTAGCTGTAATTGGTAAAGTCGCTGTGTTGACAGCGGGATGGGGGTTCGAGTCCCCCACTTGGCTCAAAAATAAATAGAATGAAAAGTAGTAATAAAAAGCCCAAGCTATTAATCATCGGTCACGCTAGGCACGGTAAGGATACTGTAGCAGGTATACTTAATGAGATGTATGGATATACATTTAAGTCTAGCTCACAAGCTGCTGCTGAAATCTTTATCTACGATGCTCTTAAAGACAAGTATGGATACAAATCATTTGAGGAGTGTTACGAAGACAGAATGAATCACCGGGAGGAATGGTACAACATGATATGCGAGTACAACTCAGAGGATCCAGCTAGACTTGCAAAAGAGATAATGAAGACTAACGACATCTATGTTGGCATGAGATCAGCAAGGGAGATTGAATCTTGTGTTGAACAGGGTGTATTTGATTATATTGTGGCTGTATACGATGAAAGAAAACCATACGAAGATGAGTCTAGCATAGACGATACTATATTTGAGTATACGGATGTTGCTATATATAACAACGGCACACTGGACGACTTGAAAAGAGAGGTGGCTTTTTTAATTTTTTATTTTGAATTATGATAGATAAAAATTTATGCGACCAGTTCTTGGAAGAACAATGGGAAGATATGACTTGGTCTTACTCTAGAATTTCATCATTTGTTTCTTGCCCATATAGTTGGTATGAGACTTATATACTTGGTCATAGATCAGGTAACTTTTATGCGTACACAGGATCAGCCTACCATAAGATAATGGAAGACTTCTATAACTTCTGGTTAAATGGTGGAAGGCTTGATATGAAAACAATTATAGCCACCCTTGATATCAAACTTAATAGGAGGTTTGAAGTAAATCCGTACACAGACAGATATGCTCAATCTACATACGATAAACTATTAGACTCGTTAAATTACTTTCAAATATTTGAGGATGTTACTGCTGTTGAGCGTTTAATTGAGTGGGATATTGCGGGATATATGTTTCAAGGTTATATCGATTTAGATGCAGGAGAGTGGCATTATGATTGGAAAAGCTCATGGGACGAAGAGAAGTACGCAAGACAGCAGAATTTGTATCTTTACGCCAAAGAGCAAGTGGACGGTATTGTAACTAAAGGTTTCAAGATTCCACAATACAAAAACAAATTAAAAATAGAAACAGTAAACAGGAATCAGTTTTACATAGACGATGCTGTTGAATGGGTACAACTTACAATACCTCAGATAAAAAAAGCATTGGAGAACGCAGAGTTTGTCAAGAAGACACCCAGTAGCTTTTTCTGTGTAAGGCTTTGTTCCGCTAAAAACTGTGAACACAGAGATTATAATGGCAATACTTAATAGTTGGTGTGATGAGTTCGAACGAATACTTTTCGGGGTTCAAAAACAAAAAGACCGAAGTGGAAAAGGTGGAGATCAAAACCACCAAGAAAGTTGGTCGCAGAACCGGAGTGAAAATAAAACTGAGATGGGAAAACAATTACCGCAAGAGAGTGAAAAACGATAAGAAAGTTAAAGGTCTGCATCACAAGCTTTTAAAGTATCCAAAAGACTTGAACCGCTCATTGTCTGAAATGTTAGACCAACAGTGGGTAAAAGATTTGGATATTTACACAATAAACGATATGTTTGTATACGCAGTAAGAGAAGGATTTATTTATGAGAAATTCAAAAAAGACTGATTTTTATTTTCGCGTTCTAACCGAAACAAAGTATTACTATAGCTGTGTTGTAAGTGAAACTTATGAGCAAGCAAAGAGACGATTGCTTTTTGCTTGTTTCTCACATCTACATGATCAAAAAGCATCTTTTAAATCTCAGCACCCAGACGTTGAGGAAAGGTATGAGATTTTAAACAGACTGTATTCGCACAGGATTCAAGACACAACAAAAGAAATCTATGAAGAAAAAGACAGGTTCCAAAACGATTAATGCTCGCAGAGCTGGGCATCAATACGAAAGAGATTTAGCTAAAGAGCTTCGTGAACTTTTGGGTGACGAAGGTATTTCTACAAGCAGATATTCGTCTAGACAGTTGGATGACGAAAAGGTGGATATTTTTGGTACACAGAAGTATGGTTTCCACATTCAAGCCAAGCGTTATACAAACAATCCTAATCTGTTTCAAATTCTCTCAGAGATGCCGGATGATGATTTGATCAACACAGTGTTCTGGAAAAAACCTCGCGTGGGTGAAATTGTCAGCATGACAAAAGAAGACTTCTACGAACTCATAATAACTTTGATAAATGAAAAACCAAGAAATAATCGCTGAGAGTTCAGCAACTAGAATAGCAATTTCTGCACTTGTATCGACTGTTAGAGAGATGTTTTACTCCCACGTTTATGACGCTAAACACAGAGATAGAAAAGTCATCAACACAGCGATAAGAAGTTATAACAAGTTTTATAGCGAGTTCGACAAGATGAATATTGCGGACAATGTGTTTTACGATAGTTTGTTGGACAAGTTTCAGACCCATGCTGTAGATATGGCTCCGGGAGAAACATATCAAGAACGAAGAAATATTTTTGCTATCTTTGTGTCTGTTATAGATTATGTATGTAAAGAGTATGCTGAGAGTGTAATATTCACAGACAAGTATATTGTGTACCATATATCTTTAATAACTAAACAGTTGGCTAGACAATTTGCAAACCAACCAACTGAGGAAATGAAGAACCACACTGTTGATTTGTTAAATCACTTTGAGGAACGTAGACAAGAAATCAAAAAAATAATCTTAGAGAATTATGAAATGTCCGAAGTGTCAGAAGAAAATAAACCTGAAGATTTGGTGGATAAGTTGCCGTCGTAGAATTGAACTAGTAACAGAATGGCAAACCAAGTTTGTTGCAAACAATATTGGTTATGGCATAAAGGTAGACAACCATCCCAAGTACAAACAGTCTGAAAAAATATTGAGAAAGCTTGGATTTTATGATAACTTGTCTAGAAGATAATCACTATGTACTCTGTTAAAAAGGCTTCATAAGTCTAAAGATACCTCTGACAGCTAAGTAAAGTAGTAAAACTATTACAACAAGGATCCAACTAAACTTAAAGAAGCGTCCAAACCTTTCTTCAAAAGTTTGTTTACGGACTACGATTCTTTCAATAGGGATTTCCACTGTTTGTATAATCGTGTCACCCTTGCACTCCCCTTCAATGTACGTAGTATCACCTGTCCTAACATACTTGATTCTAAGCTTGTCTTTATAGATATACGTTGTATCTCCAGCTTTATCAATAAACGACGTGTCATACTTAACTGTAGGAGTGACGATATTAAACGTGTCATATAGTGTATCTTTTTGTAGTAACTGTGGATATTTAATCGTTAAATTTTCAATTTTTCTTTCTGCTCTCCTTATCTTTCTGTCCATTCTTTTTTCCATGGTACAGGACATCAAAGCAAGTAAACCAAGTATAATTACTTTTTTCATTTTAATCTATCATTTGAATCGCTATAAAACCTAACAGCATTAACACTGATATTATCACATTTACTGTCAGTTGTCCATCCTCACTTTCGTAATGTTTTTCTTGAGACTTGTAATTAACTATCAACAAGCTATCATTGAATGTTTGTATCTTTTCTACAACATAAAGTGACTCTATTGTATCAATATTTGAACGTAATGAGTCTATTTGGGAGTTTTGATTAAGGAATGTCTGGTTCATTTCATCTGCTTGAGATCTAAGCATGATGACAACCGTATCTCCATTAATTACTGTTTGTTTTGGATATTGGGAGTAACTTAAAGTCGGAAGAAACAGTGTCAGCAGGAACATAAACCTCAATAAGTTTTTCTGCCACTTCAAGTTTTTGCTCAACAACTTCAAGTTCATGTTTGGTTTCAACGAGTTCGGTTTCAAGTTTTTCATTTTCTTCCTTCAGTGTGGTAAAGTTATGTGTAAAGTTTTCTACTAAATGTGATGAATCTATTTCTTCTACAAACTTCAACATATTTGAAAAAGAATCTGTTTGTAAATCAACAAACTCTTCTTTTCTAAAAACCTGACCCTCAGATACACCACAACTAGTGGTAACATGTACTAAAGAAAATGTTATGAAAAAATTGAGCGATCTCATATGTCTTCAATTTTGTTAAGTTTAGATAACACCTTTAACTTAGTTACCGCAACATTTAACGCTGAATCAGACTTGCTAACTCTATACGTTAACTTTTCCACCTTCTCCTCCAATATTTTTGTTCTATCATAACAATCTTCAACTTGACCTTGATAGTTCATCTTGTTGTCTATATACAAATAACAGATCGCTGACAGTGTGATAAACAACAAAGCCTTTACCGGATCTTTTGCAAAATCTTTATACGAAACAGGCATCTTCATATTTCCTTCCACTTTTCGTAGTATGTTTTGCCGTTTGAATCCCTTCTAGCCCTCAATATCTCCTTTCTCTGAGCACCATTTGGTTTAAATGATACATGAACCCAGTCAGGTTTTTTATCGTCCCCAAACTCCCATATTAGCTGGTCAAACTCTAAATTGTCTTTGATCCAGTAAAATATCTCCGTGTTGTTTGGACTACCATGTCCGTCTTGATCGATGTCTATAGCCTCACCTTTGCTGTGCTGTGATGTTGGACTTCCACCAATGGCTTTATTAAGAGCAGCACTTCTGTAGCCAGAACTGATAAAGATAGGCTTACCAAAATTTTCTCGGATTGGTTGGAATATGTTTTTAGCTAATTTCTTAGCTGACTCTAAATGCTCAGGTGTTGGTGAGTTATCTATACCCCTTCTTTTAGCGGTGTTAGATCTTATAAACTCCTCAAGTGTCAAGTTGTCTGAAAGATTCATTCCTCTTCTTTTTTATCCTTTCCAAAAATTTTACCTATCTCAGCAATACCAAATGCACCAAGTGTGATGTACACAAATGAGTTAAAAATGATGTCATTTATAACTAATTCTTTGCCCATTATGCCTGTTACAATATCTGTTGTGGCAAAAATGGTCATAACTGCAAACGAAAGAAATCCTACGATATTCTTCTCGTTGTACCTGTTCCTATTTTCAAATATCTTCCAGAAACTCATCACAATAAACTTAAGGAGTAGTTGAACAGAATGCAGAAGCAGCAGAAGTTGCTTGTACAATTATAGGATCAACCTTTCTCTTTATATCCATTTCTGGAGTCAATGAGCTGTTATCTTTTATTGTGGAAGTATTGTCTTGCCCATCAACTATTGTGATATCACCACCACTAGCAGCAATTGATATTTGTCTCATATCACCTCTTGTCAACTTTACTGTAGCTCCCGAAAGTGGTGTAGCAAAAGCAGACTTTAGCACCAACTCAGTGTCTGAAACAACGTAATCAACTTGTTTAATCTGATTACCACTTGTATCGTATAACCAGTTACCACCCATAACTTCTGTTAAGAATGAAGTTCCCGAACCGGTAATTGTTTTACTGTTAGCGTATGATGTTACAGTGCCGGTCACAGAGGATGATCGCGGAACGGTATCTGTTGCTGTTAATGTGAATTGAGCCATTGTCTTATCTTTTTACAAAAGTCGATATTTGCTATTGTGTGTTTTTGTATTTTTTCTTTTCTACTTCTTTAATCAATTTAGCCTCAGTCTCTATATCTTTTCTTATTTCATCTGAAGCTGATTTTACCTCTCTTGGTAGCGGTAAAAATAAATACATTGCTTGAAGAGCTATCATTAAGTCTATATCGTCCCTTGTTGGGGAAACAGGATAATCAGCATCACCAAAAACTGTTGACTTTGTAAATGAGCCGTCTGTTGCCATGTCTAGCTTCAACTCAGTGTCCTTTACTAAGTCAAAAGCACTTCCGAACTTACCACCACCATTTAAGAAAAACTCAGAATAGCTTTCTGGCGAGTATACAAATGCATCTTTATATTTATCATAAGTTTCACCATTGACACTTTCTTTGATGTATTTGTTAGCTCTCTCCACACCAAGTAAGGCTAACTTGTCAGAAAACGGAACCAAGCTGTAGTCTGATACAATATTTGTGTAAAAGTTCCTCCTTTCTTTTTTAGTCATCGGGATACCTAAAACTATCTCAACTTCTTCCTCTTCTTCGTCTCCGTACAGCCCCAACAAAGAACCAATTGTTAACGCTGTCAAAGCTCTCATGTAGATTGCAAGCGCGTTAAATGTTGCTGTTTCAGCTATACCCGCACTTAAACTTCTAAGTGCATTTCTTTTATCCTCAACAGAAGATGCTGGAGATTTTAAAATGCTGAGGTTGTTGTACATGTCTGTGCGGAGGTTTTGCTGAAAGTTTGCAAACGGAAATATCACATTTCGTAAAATCTTTATAAGTGAATTTTTGGAAGTAAACAAATCACCCATCTTCTCCTTAACAGATTCGTTTTGAGTTTCTGAAACCCTAGAATTAGCATATTGTACTGCGTCAAGATTTGGATTTTCTAATTCGTTTTGCAAATCAAACTCAATGTTGTTTTTATACATGTAGTCCACATAATACCCAGCCCAAGAAGATTGTGCAATTCTACGATCTGGGTTTTCTAATAGGATTTCTAATGGTTTCTCGTAAACATTTGATAAAAAATCTCTAGACTTTTCAAACCTTAGTGCATTTTTTATACCTAAATTTTTAGCTATTGTTTCGCTCAACTGATTGCTAACTTTAACTTTAGATTTCAAACTGTCGATGTCGACAACAGATTGTTTACCTCGTAAAGAAACAGTACCATATTCTTGGGCTAATTTTAACAACTCAGGACTTTTTCCGGTATAAGCCATGCTCATAGCTCGTATACCAGCAGCGTTCATTTTTATAGCCGACCTGACATATACAGGTATAGTTTGTAGAATGGGTTGTGTCAACTTACCTAAAAGTTTTGTTGCCACAAAGTTGGATACAAAATCTACTGTTTTGTTTACCGTCTTTTCAAATTTAGATGTTTGTGCGTTGACTCCACGACCCCTTACGCTGTTTACATAGTTTGAAACCTTTGATTTCATAACAGCTGTAGCTGGAGCGTCAAAAGTTTTTGACAAATTATTTGTGTTGTACACACGACTCATCTTGTCGACAGCAGCTGCGGTTTCAATCTCAAGCAGAGCATCTTCCAGTTTTCTAAACATAGAGGAGTCAAAGTCAAGATTTAATATTCTTGAAACCTCACCAGAGTTATTTTTTGGTAAACCTTTTGATTTGGTTACATCTTTCAGCATTGAACTCTCTTTGGTATCAAGAGCATCTTCAAAGTAAGCAGACTCGTTTAATTGTAAATCAATACCTGTTTGATCTACAGCTTGAAAAATGTCTGGGAGATATTGTACATCTTGTGGTAAAACCTTGTTGAAAACACTAAGTGCTACGTCAGCGTGTTCCCCATAGATGTCTTCGAAATTGTTTACAAAAAAGTCTACTATCTGTTTATTTTGAGGATCTAATTTTAAATCACTTGGAACAGTAGCTTCGGCTACACCAATATCCTTCAATGCTTTTTCAAGCTCTTCCGCATATTTGCCTTCTGTTGCTTTTAGATACTTTAGTTGTTCTTCTAAAATATCTTTTCTGCGCTTAAACTCTTCTGCAATTTCTGTGCTGTTAGTGCCGTCGTTACGACTCATGTAACTAAAGACTCTTCTTTTAACAATGTTCTCAGTTGTACCATATCCAACCATCTTAGATACCATCTTATTGTAGTCTTCAACGAGCTTGTTCATTCTTCTTTTGGCTCGTACAACACCCATGTCAAACTCTGTAATACCTGTTCTCACAGCGTATTTATCAGCAGTACGCTCTCCTTTTAACAGATACTTAAAAGCTTGTGTTAGTGATGCAATATTTTCCAGATATCCCTCTTTAACACCTAAGACATCTTTTAATCTCAACTTCTTATCCCTAGTAAACTCTTTTACTACTTGTTGTGCTTCAATTTGGTTCACAACTTGCTGTGCTGCGGAAAAGTCGTTGTTTTGGAGAATGTTTTCTGCTACTTTGATAGCTTTTACTTTCTCTGTAAAAGGTAAATTCTCCAATGTCGCATCTTTTAAATAGTTGACAATCTTCTTTTCTGTCGGAGACAAAGATTCGTCATCAAGTTTTTCGCTTAAAAAGTCTTTGTAAAAAGTATACAAGGAATTTAACCTCTCGTCTATTTCCTTTTTTCTTTCCGGTGATAACTTGGTATCTTTGCCCTCTTCTAAAAGAGAAATAATTTCGTCCATCTCAGCAACAGACAAATCCATACCCTCTAAGTACTGGTACTGTTCTTCTCTGATTGCTTTATTAACTTCTTCCAACTCCTTTAAAGTATCCTTGATATACTTATCTACCATTTCATAATTCATGGTTGTAGGCAGAGATACTTTTTTTGCTGTGCGTTTTGGTGCTCTTAGAGCAGAGTTTATCTCTTTAGCTTTTGCTAAATATGCGTCAATGTCATCTACCAACTTAGGGTTGATTTTTTTAAACTCTTTTAGACGAGCAACATCTGAAGCCAAGCTGTTTTTTAAAGGTTTCATCTTACTACGCAAAGACACAGCCTCGTCAAGTTTTGTACTGTGATTTACATCTTGTATGGTTTTTTCCACACGTTTAGCAAACTCTTCTACACTTTTAGCAGAACCAAAGTTTAATTTTGCTGCTGCTTTTGATAAAGCTTTTGCTTGACGCAACGTAATCTGACCTTTGTTTTGCAGCTCTTTTAATAATTCAGTAGCACCCTTTGCAACAGCCCTTTGATCTTTTGCTGCTTCACGCATACCGCGAGCAAAATCTTTTATTTGCTTTTTTAACCCAGCTTTTTCACTTATAGTTACTTTTTTCGCAGGAGATATTTTACCCTCGACTGTTTTATCTATAGCTTTTTGCACTTTTGTTTTAGGAGGAAGTTTTACTTCTTCTTCTGCTTTTAACATTTTGTCATATAAAGCTCGCATCTTATCATTAAGCTCTACATCAATATCACTACCCTTTATACCATTATAAATGTCAATTAACCACTCTTTGAATCTATCAAATAGTTTTTGCAGTTTACTGTCGGGGGCTTTACCTTCCGCTAAGTATTTTTCAAACCCCCTTGCAAACTTTTCTGATGTTTCTGTTGTCCAATCTTTTGTACCTGCCCAAGATGTTACTAGCTTACGCTCGGCATCAGTAAGGTAGTGCTCAAATACATGAGCCATTTCATGTAATGGTGTAGATACATTAGGGTCGGTTAAAACGTATATAATAGCTTGACCATCCATCTGCATCATCATTGCACCACGAGCTGATTTGCCCTCTACATTGTATTGTAGTAAAAGTTCTTTTCCAGTGTTAACTTCTTTTACTTTTATTTCATTAGGTAAAAAATAGTTATTTTTGATAGCATCAATAATTAACTCCGTTTCAGTTATTCGTCTTGCTATAAGTTCAGTATCTATACCCTTTTCTATCCTACTACTTAACAGTTCTTTTTGTCCGTTAAGTATCGATTCGAATGATTCTATTAAGTTATTTCTCCACCTTGTAAATGGTATCTCTTTGTCAAATCTTGCACTTTCTAGTGGAGAAGTTCTCAATCCAAATCTAGCCGTAGCGTCTAAAACAGCATTTCTCATACCTGCCTCATTTGCAAATATTTTTGCAGTCGTGTGTTTTATAGGGAAACTTAAACCATCTATTTCTACATAATAATCACCATCTCTTTTTGCCCTTTCAAAAAACTCAATATCCCCTTTAGGCATAAATTTTTCCCAAAGTTTTTTTACTTCTTTAGCTTTTTCTTCCCATGCTTTTAAAACATCTTCTTTTGTAGTTGGTTTAAAATTGAACAATTCAGACATAGCTTTACTTGCTTTATCTAACCCCTCACCTGCGTTTTCTGGGATTGAAAAACCGTCTTTTTGAAACCTAACTCCCTGTGGTAAATTTTCACCCCCCTTTACAAACTGTATTTTTGAGTACATTTCATCTTTAGAAACACCTTCACGTTTAGCCATCTGTCCAATCATCCAGTCTTGAACAACTGATACTGCTAATGCTTTAGGTCTACTTAAGCCCCACATCTTACGATTTATATCGTATAAACCTCTTATGTTTTTAGCCTTTACACCACCAAATTTTGCAGCAGATTCTATTTTTTCTTGGGTCGCTTTACCTTCTTCGGTAGTGATTTCAGGTTCTGCTTTGGGTTCTCCTTCCTCCACTTTTTCGCTAGCTTTGGCTTCTGGCTGTACAGGTACTTTACCTGCTGCTTGCTCTTGAATGGCATACTCTTTCTTTTTATCTGTTAATGAATTATATAAGTCTACAGCGTCTGGTTTTTGTGCTATATCGATAACCTCTGATGCATTCTCCCCAAGAATTTCATACACGTTGCCTATTTCATCTACAGTTAACTCTCTTCTTTCTGAAGCTATTGGTTCGATGAAATCTAATGCCTCTTGAAACTTATCTTGTGTGATTGTAGGTTCAACAACTTCTTCAGCAGCTTCCTCAATAGGCTCTGGAGCTTCTATTAATTCACCAATTTGATCATTAAGTTTTTTGATTCTCTTATCGTAGATTGTTTTGTCTGGAGCATTTTCAGCTTCTTTTTCTAGTCGCTGTTTGTCTAGCATTACATCTACAACCTTCTTTCTATTTGGTGTATCTGCGGGAACACTTTTAAATGCAGAAGATATTTCATCTACAACAGAAAGTGTTTTTTGTGCCAACGGTGCTTTGCTTGGGTCAAGGTTTACTTGTGCTTGTAAATTATCCTTTAATGCCTGTAATGCTTTGGGGTCTTGAATTTTTTGTGCTAAATCATCAAACTCTTTTGTTGATAAATTAGCAATAGCATTTCTTTTACCTGAACCTACAAGTTCTACTGTAGCACCAATACCACGAAAAGCAATACCTCCAATACCTTCAGCAGCAGCCCCTCGAATTATTTTTTCAGCAACATTGTCTGGTATGTCAAATATTTGATCTTCTTTAGCCCAGTTATATGCTTGCTGAATGCCAATTTCAGATGCTGTTTGTAAACCACCTGTTTCTGCTTCTGCCAAGAATGCATTTAAAAATTTTATTGGATCAGCAGCCCTTTTAAATTTATCACCAAAAGTTTTTACTTCTTCAGCAATAGCACGCTGTAACACTTCTTCTGTTACATTCTCTGGTGCTTCTTTTATAACTTTATTGCCTAACGCTTTTGCAATCTGTTGTGTTACTCCCGGCGCACCCTTAACAGCCTTACTAATACCAAATCTTTCTAACCCAAGATTCATTAAACCAATTGTGGTAGCATATTGTCTTTTTTCGGTTTCTGATAAATCTTTATCTACAACCTCATCCAATGCACCTTTATATGCCATAGTGAAAAACCCACTCATGGCAGGTGTAGCCATAGCAAATACAGATTCTGTTGCACCAAGAAGACCTTCGTTTAGAATATTTCCTTTTTTAATTTTTTCTAAATATTCCTCTGTTGTAGCTTCGTCTTTTAACTGAGAATCTAAAGTATCTTTTACTGCAAGATTTTTTGCAGCTTCTCTAGCATTTTTAAGAGCCTCTTCTCTTGTTTCAGCACCAGCCATTGCAGGATCAATCATAGCTAATGCATCAAAAACAAACCCTACATCTCCTTGTAAAACATTTGTATATCCATTTACCGCAGCATTTCTAAATGCACCTAGTGCGGTTCCTTTTTCTGACTTAGCATCATAGATCGCACTAGTTGTAGCAAGTATATTTCTGTTGAGAGTTACATATTGATTTTGTAAATCTTTTATGTATTGTTCTGGAGTAACACCTGCTGGTAATTCAATCTTGCCTGTTATGTCTTCTCCCGAAAGGATTTTGAATTGAGCTTCAATATCCTTCATTTTTTCTTTGTCAGATTCAACAATTCTTGTTGCCTCTTTTATATACTCTTCTCTATTGGTTTCATCTACAACGCGTGTAGCGATTTCAGGAAACAGCTTTTCTTCTTCAGCAAGAAACTTACCAACAGGTTCAAGTTTTTTTTGTTTTTCCTCAAGTCTTACTTGAGATGCTGTTTTATCCTCTGTAGATAAATTAGGTAATTTGAATGAAGCTAAATCTATAGGTTCTACAGTTGGTTCTTGTGGTGCTGCTACCCCAACAGGTATTGGTTGCTCTACTAAAACAGAAGGTTTAGTTCCACTCTTTTCTGAAGGCTGTGATGGTTGCTGTGATGGGGGAGTATACTTCTCTCCTTGCCAAGAACCACCCAAATAACCACTTGTTTTGTGGTACTTTGATTCATCAGAAAAAGTGGGGTGGTTGGGTTTTTTACCAATATCACCCCAATGTTGCATATTATCTACTTCATTTATAGAAGACTCTAAGCCTTGTTTGTATGCAGCCCTGAAATCATAATTATACCCATAGCCGTTTTCTTTGTAGAATTTATAGTCTCCGTCAGTAATGTTGCCCCGCTTATTTTGTTCAGATAACCACCTCTGAAACTCCTCTTCTTGGTCTGCGCTTAATTTAGTCTCAAATTGCTTTGGGTCTACATTTTCATATCCAACTTCTTGACTACCTACCCAATCTCCACTCTTCTTTGAAGGCTGTGATGGCTGCTGTGATGGCTCTTGTGAGCCTTCGGTAAAACCCACAGAAGCCCCTCCATCGCTTGCTTGCTGATCTGCCTCGTATAAATCAATAAGTTTTCCCAAATCATCATCTGACGCACCTTGAGCTTTGGCTTCTTCTAACAGTCTTTTTAATTCCTCGTTCATTTGGTATTAATTTTTTGCCTTACGTTCTTTATAAAACTTTTCTGCATCAAACGGTTCTTCACTAGAGTTTGTAAAATCAAAAGGTTGTGCAAACTTAGATGTCATTTGCGGAAACTCTAGAATTTTATTAATGATAGCTTTTCTTCCCTTTTCTGTAGCAAAATTGTTTTCATTCTTTTTTGCAAATTTTGTTAAGTCGAATAAAAACGTGCGCGTTTGTGGGTTGGCTTTATCTAAATTGTAAATGTTAACTAGTTCTTTTATTAATCCTTCTTCATCGTCATTTACTCCGCTAAAAGATTTGATCAATTCGTCTAAGCTTTGAACTTTGACTGGGTCTGGTTCGTTTTCGACAACATTTTGTCCCAACATCATCTCTTCCAACTTCTTGTCGTATGCAATTTTTTCATCGTCTCCAAGTTTTGCTTTTTGACGATTGTTGTACTGCTCTGCTAAATCGCTACTGTTTGGTACAACTCCTTCACTGGTAACAGCAACACGCTTCCCATCTACAACTGTTATACCCAACACTGTAACACTGTTTCCAGAAGCATCAGTTAAAGTTGTAGGATCTAGACCAAAATATTGTACTTGTTTAACCTTGCCTGTAGCAGGGTCAAAAGTTGAACTAAACGCTCCCCCACCAAATTCAAAAGTTGTTGGAGTTGGTGATTGACGCATTTGTGCTCTTTTTGTCGCCTCTTCTTGTTCGAAACGTGTGGTATCAAACGTCTGATCAGTAACTCTAACAGGACGAGGAGTGTATGGAGATAACCTCTGTTGTTTGTAAGTATTGTAGTCAGATATAGTTGCGCCAGTTCTGCTTGCTATATCTTTAGCCTTTGCATACTCCATCTGTAACGAAACATCAGAAGCTGCATCTAAAGATTTTTTATAATCCTCAATCAAACTTGGGTCTATCTTTTGTAGTTCAGTTATCAAATCATAACCAGTATAACCTTGTTGTGTTAAGCCTTGTATCGTTTTGTTGGTTTCAGCGTTACGTTTAATCCACTCATCTGTTAGGGCACTTACGCTCTTATCGTCAAATGTAATAGGTTTTAAAGCTGAGTTCAGTTTAGATTGTATTGCGGAATACTTACCATAAACATCTGTACCATCTTGATAGTCTGTATCAAACCCTGAAAAATATTCTCTTTTTAGTTGATTTGACAAGTCTATAGGATCACCATTCTCGTCTCTACCCATAACCATTTTATCTTCTGTAGATAGGGTTTTTAAGTTCTCGTTTATAGCAAATAGTTGTGCCCCTTCTCCAGATATGATAGCAATCTTTGATCTGAAATCGTAAGAGTTAGGGTCTATCTCACCACTCCTTACTTGTTCAATTAAATTTTGAACATTTGAGTTTAAATAACCCTGCATTTCTTTGGGCAAACCTAACTGTTGAACTTTAACCAACTGGTCTCGTAAATCTTGCTGCTCTTTTCTTTTAGCTTCAGACTCAAGAAAGTTACGCTGATTCTCAGTCATAGAAAGCCAACTAAGCTCTCTACTTTCAACAGGTTTGTACTGAAACGCTGCGCTTTTACCTTTTAACAATTCTGATGATAAGTCTGCCATATTTATTTATTTATTGACCAATACCAGACGGTGTGAATGTCCCAAATGCAGGTGATAAGTTTGTTCTACCTGAACCATAAGCAAAAGGACTGTTGTTTTGTGACAGAGAAAGACTTTGCGGAGGAGTGTAACCCAATGAAACTGACGGTGTGAATGTCCCAAATGCAGGTGATAAGTTTGTTCTATTAGACATTCCCGGAGTATAAGTTAAACCTGAACCATAAGCAAAAGGACTGTTGTTTTGTGACAGAGAAAGACTTTGCGGAGGAGTGTAACCCAATGAAACTGTTGGAGGAGTGTCTGTTGGGAGAGTAGCTGTTGGAGGAGTAGCTGTTGGGGGAGTAGTCACATCACCATAAAGGTTTTCTAAACCTCTACCTCCACTTTTCATAGTAGCAATCACACCCAAACCTGTCATTGCTCCTTGTATACCTGCTTGTTGCATACTAAGCCCTTCTTGTCTTGCTTGTTCTGCTAAAGCTAAGTCAAGTTGACCCATTTGCATTTCTTCACCATAAGTTGCTTCTCCCCTCTTACTCATTTCAGCCAACATTGCTTGTGCGTTCTGTTCTCTCATGGCTATATCTGCCATTGCAATGTTGCTGTATGCGTCTGATAAACTTGCTTGTGATCGTCCAATCCCAACTAAACCAGCCCTTCTATCCTCTCCAACAGCTAAACCAGCCCCAGCTGCTCTTTCTGCCATGGTTTCAGCGTAGATTCGCTGCTCTTCTGGAAGACCTAAAGAAGCTCTTCTATTAAGCTCCTCGTAATAAGCTTGATTAAAATCAGCATAATCAATACCTTCTAATGCAGATATTGCAGCCTCTCTTTCTCTTTCGGCTTTTTGTTTATTTATTGTACCCCCCACAGCTTGACCAACACCTATGCCGGTTTGTATCGCTGCTGCTGCTAAAGGAACTGCTAGTGGTAATGCCATGTGTGCAAATTTAATAGTTAAATACCCCTTTACCTTGTATAGTTTGACATTAAAAAGTCAAATGTTGCAGAAATAATTTTATAAATCTTATTTGTTCCACTCTTTATCTTAAACCTTGTGTACAACCAATACCCTCTCAGCTTATCTCCTTCGATGAAGTTTGCATAAGATGTACCGGTTCCAGTTCTCATATAAGCAGTGTATAATTGTCCCTCTTTGTACACAAAGTTTTTACCGGTGGATATTTTACCACGACTATCTTCAACCCCTCCCGATATTGGTTCTGGAGCACCAGTGGTGTCTACAGCATCAATAGCAACAACAAAATCTGCTTCATTCACTATGTCGTCATCTGTTGTAACTTTTAAAGCTGCTGTTTTCCAAATCTTAACTTGGTCGCCCCCCATGTTCGAAATAATATCAATGTACGCAGGATAATCAACCCCATAATAACTGTGAGGATTATTGTAATCATCATGCATATATAAGTTACCACCACGGAAAGAAACAAACTCCATTCCCGCACTACATAAAAACTCAGCCTTGAAACTATGGAAAGATGTCCACGCCTTCAATCTTTCATTATAAGTTATAGTTTGTGCTGTTGGTGGGAATATAGAAGCCACAGCGTCTACTGGTTTTGATGGGTCTTCTACTCCTCCAAAGAATATGTTAAGCTGATTACGAATACTTGCATATTGTGGTCTTAGAGGTATTTGCAAAGTTATCGTAGTCGAAGTGATTGCTTGAATTGCAAACAAATCATCTATACCTCCCCACTGAACAGAACCATCAAAGTTTTGCTGTCTTGGCACTACTAATTTGATATACTGTCCAACATAAATGTCGTACAACGAAGTATCAGCTACAGTAAATGTTAATCTACTTGTAGCAGAAGCATAAGAAATAGATGTAGATGCTGCACCACTTAATTCTGTATTCCATTGTAGTGTTATAGTGTACTCGTCTGTTCTCTTGTCATAAGCACCAAACGCTCTAGAGGTTTCAGGCGAATTTATCATTTCGCGGAAAACCCTCTTGAAATATTTATTCATTCCCTGCTCAGAGATTGGTGTTATACCATCTTGAGAAATTCTACAAACCTGCCCTCTGTTTGCATCAACAAAGTATTTTCTATAATTGTTAGCAGCAAAAGATTCAGGATGTGTACCTATTCCCGCAGCAATACCATAATATACCACATCGCTAACTGGAGTATTTGCACCAATAGTTATGTTTGAACCATCTAAAGTGGTAGTAACAGCCCTATCGCTCTCTACATATCCTGTGTCGTTTTCGTGGAAAATAAACGTCTTACTTCCATCAGTATGCATGTGTTGGATTGCTCTAAGTGCACCATTTGCGTCCTTGAAGTTTAAATCATATATTGTACCCAAACCATTAAAGCCTTGTTCTGGTAATAACGGTTCTGAAAACCTTATAGTGGTAGGTCGTGTAACCTCTCCTAAAAACCCTGTGATATCCTCTTGTTGCGAAGTAGACCTTATACTTCTGTTTGGTCTACCTGCTCCCCAAGTTTTAGATGGAACTTTGTCAAAATAATTTGCTTCTTCTAAAACGTAATTAAAGACTTGTGTTTGCGCTGTATCAGAAAGTGCTGTTAGCACCGATCTCCACATATAAGTTCTAGGCTTCAAGAAACAGTCCCCATTTGTCAGTTCTATAATCGCACTTTGTGCTGAGTTTTGAGTTTGAACATTACCAACGTGATAGTACCTTGAGTTAGCAGTGTCTGCGCTAATTGTACCAGTGTACATTTCATAATAAAACTCTGGAGCTTTCTCTTTCTCAGGTGTGTAAATTTCACACAACATACCTCTAATAGCAGTTGCTCCCTCAAAAACTGCCGTACCAGCGGAGTTTGTTTTATCAAAAATACCATTAGCTCCTACAAGATTGCTTGGTAAGTCATTAGGTCTAATAGCAATTGCGTTTATCTCAGAGTCATAGAAAACTATTTCAGCATCAGCCTCGGCTTCAAAATACTGACCAGAAACTGTTGGGACGTAGGGAGCTGTTGAAGTTAAATAATAACAAAACCGTATCCTATCTCCCGGAACATAATCGTATGCTAATGGTGTGTTGTTAAAACTTGTATAACCAACAGTACTATTTTGTAATGAGTTCAGCGGAATATAGATTAACTCCATGTCAGATATTGACGTGGCTGTCAAACTTATTGCAGAATCTATTGCTCTGTAATCATTTCGCAAGAACCCCCTGTAAAAATAAACACCATCTAGCGGGTTTGTGTTACCATTACTTAGTTTAGGTAAGCCGATAACTCTAGATAAAGGAAAAGACACAAATCTCTCTATACCATTAGAATTTGTTTTAAGGATATGGTAGTGTGTTGCCCATTCAGGAGCATCGTGGCTTAAATCTATTTGAGCATATCTTTGTCCAATATCTGCAAAATATAAACCTGCTATAGATTGCGCTGTTGCGGAATCGTAACTTTTATCTCTCCACCAAGGATTGTATGCAGAAAAACCATCGTGCTCTATCGCTGTTGTCAATCTTCCGTACTTGTCGCTGTATGCAATTGCGAACTTTTGCTGACTACCCCTTTTAAATGTTTGTGTTGTCAAATTACTTGTTCCAACTTTAGCTGTCGGTACAACTTTCATTCTGACATTTGTTGTCCAAACAAAACCCACATTGTCTGGGGAAGGTTGTACAAGCAAGTAGTTACTTCCACCAAAAGCAGCAGAAGCAGCAGTTGCTAAAAACAAGCCAAAAACTTCTCTACCTTCATTTATTAAATATAAATCTTTTGAGTTATTGATTGTATCTACAAAGCTGTTTAATAAACCAGAGACAGAACTTGTAACAGCAACCACACTCACAGTTGTTGTTTTTGCTGTTGAAAGTGTACTATAATTAGAACCACCACCAGCAGATATATAATAATCTATGGTTAACCCCACAGTGTATTCCGTACCTACTTTAATTGTTGAAGGAAACCTAAAAGCTATACCGTTTGGGAAAAATATTTCAGGAGCAAAATTTATTTCTTCCGTTACCGCTAAACCAACAGTTGTACCATTATAGTAAAACAAATCTATAGTGTCTGATAAAGTGTTATAAGGGTTATCTTTTTCAAAAAACAGTACACTTGGTGGATTTTCGTTTATACTATTTTCACCATCTAAACTATAAGGTTTTCCCTCTGTGAAGTTAGCGTACAGAACTCTGTTGCGGGAGGTGATAGACTGAGCCTTTGCTTTGGGTGGAACCCATGACATCAACTGTGTTGTGTCGTTAGTGTCTAATGGCATAGTCGCCTCTGATGCATCGTAAACATAAACGGTCTGCAACCTTGTTGTGTAAACATAGTTGTTTATGTCGTTTAAGTTTATAGATTTTGCCAACTTCCAATCTTCGGGAGTCTTGTCGTTAAGAACTCTACGCACAGCAATTTTAATAGTCTTGTAGATAGACGCATCTGGCACATCAACAAAAAGTCTAACAGCATTGTTTATCTTATTGCCGTTTGAGTAGGTTGTAATATTAATTAAACTGTCCAATTGCGACACGCTTGTTAAAAATGTTGACACTGGACTCCAAGAACTTTCTCGCCCATCAGCTCTGACATATTTAACTTTAAATTGAAATAAACTATCTGCGATAAAGTTATAGTCAGACCCGGTAGATGTATAGTTCGCAACAGGCTGATACAAGTGGGGCTTTACAATATTTGTAAAACTCTCCTCTGTTAGATTTCCATAAATGTAACCAGCAGGACAAATTTCCCACCCACTATTTGGTGTAAAAACACTTGTTGACGTTGTGGGTGCTGTGCTGTTAGATGTTACAGCTCTATAAAACATTACCACAGGTGCAGGACTACCGTTTTCAGCTGTTATAAAAATGTTTCGAGAATAAACGTCTCCCTCCCTCACATTACTTGGAGCCACAGAGTCATAGTTTCCAAAAAACTTTTTATACTTGAAAGCACCACCTGTCTGGATAGTGTCGTATGTCCTAAGACCTTGGTTGATGTCTATATTCTTAGGCTCACCATAGTTATCTGTAAACAGCAAATAAGTGGTATCGTTAGCATCGATCACATTGATAGATGTTACTAAAAAGTTAGGGTTTAGGTTTAGAGTATTGTTTACATCAGCTAATATTGTTTGATACTCGTTAAACTTGTAATTGAAGGCAAATATTCTATTATCACCCTCATCATTGTAAACGATAAATATTACCCTAAAGTTAGCCTCATCATCTATTGCACCAATAACAGTGTTTTCTCCGGATGGTAAACTTTGAGCACCAATAACACGGTTTCCCTCTGCGTCAGTGATGATTCCTACACTTCCTCGTTCGCTGTTGCCGTTTCTAATGTTTAAGGCATAGCGATACATCCCTGCTTCCAATAAAGACTCAGCAAGGTCTTGATTCATTCCCTTCTCAAAAGTGCGTTTCTCTAAAGCCATCTTTAATATTTAGCAGAACCGTTTTTAGTGGTTCTTGATGCATTTATCATGTTACCCATAGACTCACTTGCAAACCTCACTTTAGCGTGATGTTTTGCGTTTAAGTAATCGTTTCTTGCAATTTGTCTTTCTCCGGGACTGTAGCTTCGTTTAAATTTCATTAGACGATAATGAGTACCGTACTCAATAGCTTCTACTAAAAACGGATGAACAAGATACTCTGCTCCAACTTTACTTGGATCACCTAAGTATTCAATTATAACTTGTCCTCCAACATTAGATGAAAACTCAACAAGACCTCTGTCCCAGTCCATTCTGTAAGTGTAAGCACCTCCACCTTTGTTTCCATACCATCTACCCAAAGCTTGACCGTTTCTAAACATTGAAGCATAGTCTGTTGGGGTAATGCTAAACGGAGCACCAGTATTTGATGCTTGAACTTGATTGGAACCTGTTGTTGGATTGTAGCTACCTTGAGCGTTTACAATCAAACTGTTGTCGGTAAAGATTTCAACATATCTTCCATTAGCATCAGCAAACCCCAAACGTATTACTCGAATTACATCTTGTGGTAAAGTTGCACGACTTGAATCACCAACCTCTAATACCTCAACCTTTGGTACACCAGAAACATCATAATGTAAATCTTTCAGTGTGTTTATAGCAGCACGAAGTGTTCTCGGATATTCGTGCATAGAGTCTTGCCCTTTGTCAATAAGATAACCTCTAACTATGCTGTCTAATGTGTACTGTGTCATACTCCGTCATTTTGATTATCTCGTGGCACTTGTATCTGTATTGATAAAAGCTGTAAAGCGAGTTGAATAATTTCGTACTCAAGATCAGCAGGAGCCGGCATATCATCGTCTGCACTCAAAGAAGTCGCATCTGGTATCAAGCGGACAAACAGCTTAAACTCTTCGTCAAAATCAGCACCTTGTATATAAACCCTATCTTTTTCGGGAATATATCCCAATCTACCCTCTAATTGAAAAGCATCTAATCCTCTAAACATAGAGTTAAACCCAGCATCCAAAGGAACCATTAACTCATCAATGTCTGATGCTGGTGCTACATGGTATATTCCCATATTATTCAACAGCGACTCTAAAGTTCGAATCGGCAATTTTGCATACCACTTGTTGCGGAAAATATCCTTTTGGATAGGTAAAACATACTCCCGAAAACATTCATAAGGAATTGTGTCAATACCCTGAGACTTGTTGGCATAAATTAAATCGCGAAGAATTTTGTTGGTTGCTTGAGACGCAGCTAATATTGCCTCTTGTCTTGAAATTTTACCACCAACAACTTTCTGTCCATATAATTTTTGAACCTGTTCCCCTAATCGATAAATCGTTGCCATTAACTATTTTGTTCTAAATTAGACAAGTTGTACAAGTCTCCCTCACGAATTTCTATACCCATGTACTTGCAAATCTTCCATACCAAATCTTCAAACTCTTCTACCTCAAAATCTGTACTGTTTCCGGGTGTTACTCCTGCGTTTGGATTTGTAGTTATACCACCTGTTGCAGCAAAAACCTCTTCACTTCCACTTAAGGTGTAATTCCACCAAGGTAATAAAGGTTCTTTTAAATATGTAATTGTTATGTTGGTTAAACTCAAAGGGTAGACTTCAAACTTGTCATCCATGTTTCGCATGATTGGAAACTGTAAAGATGGTTTGTTCACCTCTGATCCAAGTCGTTCTGCCCACTCGCTATCTCTAACAAGTTCAATTGGTGCTAGTCTCGCTTCATCTTTAAAAACATAATGCGCATAAGCACTGCTGTAGTGTAGATAATCTGATGGTTTTGTAGCATTGCCACTACTTACAGTTATACTCTGCACCTTCTTAATAGAAGAAAACATATCAGAGATATCATAGTTATACTCGTAGCCCATGTTGTTGGCTCGATTGTACATTTCTTCAATGTACTCTCTTTGAGCAAACTCAGCATATCTGTTGAACTCAAGAGGTGTTAAAACACCACCTACTTGGTTCTTATTTGCTAATTGTTGAACTACTTTGTATACCTTATCTATTAGCATATTTATTAGCTTATTGAGGTTGGGTATGAGCTGTAGAAGATAACAACTTTACCTTCTGCGGAGTTCCATTCGCTATAGTTGCCACCACCATCTGCATTGCTCAGATAAAGACCGTTCCCAGCTACAGTAATCGCACTAACCGTATTAGCTACAATCGGAGCCATTGCGTAAGAACCATCAGTTGGACTACCAGCTGCTAAGGTTGAGGAAATTCCACCGGTTCTCCAAACAGCCCTTCCAGCAGCATAAGCATTACCCGAAGCGGTATCACTCAGGAATGTGAAATCTACAATCTGTGTACCTGCGCTTGGTGCAATGTTTAAATAAACTTGAGCACTGTGAATGTGGATAATTCTTCCCGAACCGCCCGGTATCAACTCTATAGACGTGCTGTCCAAACTTGAAATTGTCCCAGAACTCAAAGTAACAACAGCTCTAGTAAAATTGCCTTGCAATGTAGTCACAGTTGTAGTAGAAGAAACAACAGATTCAAAATTATAAGACCTTTGTGGTGTAACCAACATTTCACCAGCAGTTGCTGCTTTGAGAACTGTTGCTACTAATTGACTCTCAGCATTTGCTCCCGGATCACTCGATGTCAAGTTACCACTGGTGGACAAGTACAGTCTATCGCCAGCATTATAACTTAAAGTGTTAACTTCTTCAAACCAACCATGAACCAGAGCTCTACCAGATTGAGCACTTGCAATATCGTCATAGATTAAACCAATCGCTCTTGCTGTAGAAGCCGAAGTGTTGTCAGCTAACGAAACCTCTGGTAAACCGGTAGTGGAATCATAACCTGAAACATATACAGCTTTACCTTTTGCTAAAGTTGAGCCGGTGTCATTATAAACGTGTAAAAATAACGCTCTACCCTCTAAAGATACTGTCGCTAAGTTGTCATTGTAAGTTGCAACTACACCATAAGGTATTGCGTCAACAAACATGTCCCCAACGATGTCTTGAATAGATTCGCTACTTCCACCAATACCATAAATTTTTCT
>Ga0208161_1000228_pt1 | contig 31790 bp, 50 predicted proteins | sample CB_VirMetaG_3_FD_184538 | JGI IMG/M metagenome (GOLD analysis project Ga0208161, IMG submission 184538) | Freshwater to marine saline gradient viral communities from Chesapeake Bay - CB_1508_1S Viral MetaG (SPAdes) (version 4) | ecosystem: Environmental > Aquatic > Marine > Coastal | place: USA... | reverse complement strand
CAAGAGACAGACACTACTGACGCACTACGCGCGCGCGAAATCAACCACATTTCGGTTAACAAAGATGTGCCTAAAAAACAGGCAAACAGGGCAAAAAAAGGTAAAAAGTTATCCACAGGCAGCTAAGTGATTGTAATTAAACGAAACGCGTTACGCATAATTAACGTTATGCGACATTTTCCATAATTATGGAGAAAGTTAACCCAAAATCAGTTAACCCCCCCCTTCGCGCACGCGGGCGGGGCGGGAAAAAAAAATATATATCCCTACACCACCCCCACCCTTGACGGATAACACGGGCTACCACCCCCCCTTCGGAGAAATCGCATGACCACCACCCAAGCCACCGTCGAAGCCATAGCCGCCCTACGCGCCGACCCGACGTTATTCGTTGAGGAAGTGCTGAACGCCACCCCGCAGGCGTGGCAGGCGAAGGCGCTCAAAGCAATAGCGACGCATGATCGTGTCGCCATTAAGTCCGGCCACGGCGTCGGAAAGACCGCGTTTGAGAGCTGGGTCGTGCTTTGGTGGCTTATGACGCATTATCCGTGCAAGGTGGCGGTAACGGCGAACAGCGCGCACCAGCTATCGGACGTATTGTGGACGGAGATCGACCGCTGGGCGCGCAATATGCCGCCCGCATTTAAGGAACTGCTGGAGTTTAAGGCCGACAAAATCGCCTTAAAAGGTGCGCCGGATAGCTTCGCCGTGGCGAGAACGAGCCGCAGGGAGAACCCTGAGAGCTTGGCGGGCTTTCACTCGCCGCATATGCTGTTTGTGGTCGAAGAGGCGTCCGGCGTGCCTAACGTGATTTTTGAGACGGCTAGTGGCGCGTTAAGTACCCCCGGCGCGAAAATCATTATGTGCGGGAACCCAACCCGCTCCGACGGATATTTTTACGACGCGTTTCATAGTGACCGCGACAAGTGGCACTGCATTACCGTGTCGTGCGAAGAGGGCGAATATGTCGACCCGAAGTTTATCGCCGAGATGGCGGCGAAATACGGCGGCGACAGCAATGTGTACCGCGTGCGCGTCTTGGGCGAGTTTCCGACGCAGTCCGACGACGTGTTGCTGCCACTGCATTTGGTTGAGGACGCGGTAAAGCGTGACGTCGAGGCAGGGCCTACGACGCCGGTTGTTTGGGGGTTGGACGTTGCACGTTTTGGTGGCGACAGGTCGGCGCTTTGCAAGCGGCAGGGCAACGTAATGATTGAGCCGATCAAGACGTGGCAGAATAAGGATTTGATGGAGCTGGCGGGCATTATTTTGAGCGAATACGACGTCGTGCCTTACTCGCAGCGCCCGCAGGCGATATATATTGACGCGATTGGCTTGGGCGCGGGCTTGGCGGATCGGTTGCGCGAGCTGGATATGCCTGCGGTGGCGGTGTCGGTTAGCGAGACGGCCAGCCTGAAGGATCGCTTTAACCGGCTGCGCGATGAGTTGTTTTGGGCTGCCCGCGAGTGGTTTGAGGCGCGCGACGTGAAAATACCGCAGGACGACACGTTGATTGCCGAGATAACTGGCGTCAGGTACAAATACCTGTCGACCGGCAAGTTAAAGGTTGAGAGCAAGGACGAGATGAAGCGACGCGGGCAGCGTTCGCCTGACGTGGCTGACGCGTTTGTGCTGACCTTCGCGGGGCAGGGTGCGGTTGCTGGTGGTTACTCTAGGGGTTATAATCACAATCGCAGTTTGAAACCTAAAAACAGTTGGGTGGTTTGATGGAAAAAGTTAAGGCCTCAAGATATCGCCCTGAAGGCATTAGCGATGAGGAGGCATTTAACCAATCTCCGGTCAAGGTTGCTTATGATGTCTTAGGGCCGTCGTTTCTGAAAATGCCAAAGGCAGCGCGCTCGCACATTATGGAGCTTGTCATTTCAGGCGATTTGACAGCAGATGAGATAAAAAGCGCCGCAGAATATGCACTTCCTTATAACCCGCTTTTTGGCGAGCCTGCTGACGGTGACTTTGGTGAGTTTATGCAAGGGTACAAGTCTTACGGCCTTTTGGCTGACCCTTTGCAAATGTCTGAGGAAGAGTTTTACAAGAGAATGTTTGGCTACGATTATGAGACCAAACAAGAGATGATGGGCGGCGTCCCACTAATGCCTACGGACAATCTGCCCCGCCGCCCGCCTCAGGCTTTTGGCGTAATGCCCGGCGAATTTGGGGTTGTGCCGCGTAAGGAAAATATTTAATGAACGGTTTGTTATCCCCAGACGATATGATGCTCGCTGGGCCGCAGGGTGCGCCAAGTTTTGATGAGGGCGCTTTCCTAAGCTCGCTATATGGTATGGGTGACTACTCTCAGCCGCACTTCCTTTTGCCGATTGCGAATGTCGGCGGCGAAGTTGTGCCGAGCTTTCCCGGCTTTGTTCAGACGGCTGCAAGAAACGTGGCTCGTTCTCAGGGCGAGTTGCCGATTACAATAGACCCAGAAACCGGCTTGCCAACCGAAGACGTGCTTATGGACGCCTTTGACCTTGCTGGTGCAGTGACTGGGGGTGGTTTACTTATGGATCGCCCCGCAGGCTCTATCGGTATGGGCGGGCGCATAAAGCCACCCACAAAAACTGAATTAGACCCGCTTGGGTACGGTGCTGTAAAGATAGACCGCCCTGTTTCAGATATTGACGTCCGTATTATGGGGACAAACCAGCCTAATCTTCCGCGTAAAGCTATTACGATTGAAGACTTACAGGGTAAGGTCTTGATGCCTTTTTACGGCGACAAAAGTTCAAATCGCGGTCTTTTAATGGGCATTGACGAGACTGACTTGGCGCGCCCTGTTTTGCTTGAGGGTGGCCCTGACTTTATGGTTGGCCCTGCCGCTCAAGCAGAAAACGCTATCTGGGCGTCTGGCAAGGGTGTTGTGTCGACGCTCAAAAATAGAGCGCAACAACTTGCAGAAGAAACCGGCAAAGACATCGTTGGAACCACAATAACTATGGCACCAAATGCTGTAGACTTTACGACCTTTATGTCTCGCGCTTTGGCCGAGCAGTTGCCAGCGGCCAGCATTACAAAAAAAGCGATGAAGTCATTTGATGTCGAAATGAAGAAGGTTGACAAAAACTGGCCGGGTGCAGGGTCAGAAAACCTTGGCGACTATCTGGCAAGTGTTTCCCCAGATATACGGAAGTCTTTTGTTAGGTTGATGGACAAGAAGCCAGCTCAGGAGGCTGGTTTCCCAAGTGTAGGCAAAACGCGCGTTGCGGTTACTGAGCGTGATTTGCTCGATGTCCCTGCTGGACGCGTTGGGTTTGCTATGGGACAGATAGACCCAACCGCCGCCCCTGTCCTTGACCCAAGGGTTCCTCACGGTACCTATGATGCACAAATACTTGGCAAATACCTTGGCGGTCTTGAAACCCCAATACCTCAGGGCTTGCTCTTTAGAGACGCATACAAAGGTATGGAAGGCAGGACATATTTTAATAAAAAACTTGGCCGAGATGTGCCGTTTTCAGAGGCCACTAAAGCCTATACTATGAAAACGCAACTACCCGGCCAAGTTGTCGATCAAGAACTAGTAGACGCAATTATGCAATATTCACTGTTGGGCAAGTAACATGAACTCCGGCGGTTCTTCCATTTGTTCTATTCCTAGCGCGTCGCATACTAGCGCGTCGATTTGTTCTGCGTCTTCAAGTGATAAATTGCCTAAAACCATTGCGCGCAGCACAATGATTTCGCGGTGTTCTTGTGGTGTGGTTTCAATTTTCATAATGTGACCCCTTATGTAAAAAACAGATTATATACTATATCGAAGTGATAGCAAAGGTTAAAATATGCCCCCACGCAAGCCAAAAGACCCCCGACTAGCCAACGCTGGCGTCTCCGGTTACAATCAACCGAAGCGCACGCCCTCGCACCCGACCAAGTCGCACGTCGTTGTGGCGAAGTCTGGCGATCAGATTAAGACGATCCGCTTCGGGCAGCAGGGCGTGAAGACCAACCAGACGGTCGGCCAGCGTGAGGCGTTCAAGTCGCGCCACGCAAAGAACATAGCCAAAGGCCCTATGTCTGCGGCATATTGGGCTAACCGTATTAAGTGGTCGCCGAGCAAGACCAAATCGAGTTCAACCAAGTGGAAAAAGGGATCGTAATGGCAGCGGGTATTCACTATTTCCGTGACGGCACTAAATATCGTGGTGCCGTGCATAAGCACCCCGACGGCACGATTATGACTGGCGCGCGTATGACACCAGCCAGCAAAAAGGTGTTACACTTTAGTCAATTATCAGACGCAGCTAAAAAGAAAGCGAGGAAGAAATAATGGGATACGGTAAGAAAAAAGGCGGAAAGAAGTCAGGCGGCGCAAAGCAGGTTTTGGGTAAATACTGCTGATGTCGCTCTACCGCAATATCGCAAAAAAGCGCGCCCGCATTAAGGCTGGCTCCGGCGAGAAGATGCGAAAGGTCGGCGCTAAGGGCGCGCCAACCGCTGCCGCATTTAAGGCGGCGGCTAAAACCGCGAAGAAAAAGAAAGCGAAGAAAGCATGATTATTTGTGAAAATTGCCCATATAAGGGTCGGTGCGAAATAAAGCAGCGCTGTATTCAGGGGAAAAACGCAATGCCGGACATGACGCCCGCGCCTGCGCCGTCTAAGTTTGTGCAGACCAGCAAGGGTACAGTCGAGACCGCTGGCAAGCGTGGCGCACCGATTAAGGGGTCTAGCAAGGGCGCGTCAAAGAAGACACGCAAGGTCACTGAACATTGATTGTGAGGCGTCCATCAGTGGCGCGAATACGCAGGCCGCAGCCCCCCATAGAACCTGCGCGGGATTTGTGTAATAATACACAATCGACTAAACCAAAGCCCGCGCCTAAACGCGCGGCAAAAGGTGCGAAAAAAAATGGCAAAGATGGATGACTACCAGCTCAGTTCGATTGTCTCAGGTGAGATAACCGACGCGCTAAACCACTTCGACAGCGAATACACCCAAGAGCGCCTACGCGCTCTCGACTTCTATTTGGGTGAGCCTCTTGGCAATGAGGTCGAAGGCCGCTCGGCTGTAGTCGCCACTGAGGTGGCTGACACCGTCGAGGCCATCATGCCCAACCTGATGCGCGTCTTCACGGCAAACGACAAATATGTGCGCTTCGCACCGCGCACCGCCGAAGACCAAGAGGCGGCAGAGCAGGCATCCGATTACGTCAATTACATCATCACGCAGCGCAATGACGGCTATAAGCTGCTGCACACGTTTTTCAAGGACGCGCTCTTATTCCGTATGGGCGTCATAAAGTTCTTCTACGAGACCAAGGAAGAGGTCGACGAGGAAGAGTATAGCGGCCTGTCTGAGGACGAGCTGGTCATGCTGATGAACGACCCCAACGTCGAGATCGTCGAGCAGTCCGAAACTGTTATGGAAAGCATCTACGACGACGAGAGCGGCGAGACTGTGCCGCTTCGTTCTGAATACGATCTGACGGTGCGCGTGACGCGCGAAGAGGGCGAAATCAAAGTCATCAACGTGCCGCCGGAAGAGTTCCTCGTGAACCGCCGCGCCACGTCACTTGAGGACGCGCACTTTATGGCGCACCGCACCACCCTCACCGTCAGCGACCTTGTGGCTATGGGCTACGACCGCGACGAGGTCGAAGAGTATGCCGGCGAGGACGAGCTGAAGGTTGAGGACGAGGTTAGCAACCGCTTTCAGGATTTGGAGGCGTCAACCGGCGTTGATCCGTCTGACCCGACAATGCGTAGCGTCGTCTATTATGAGTGCATCGTTAAGATGGATTACGATGGCGACGGCATTGCCGAGCGCCGCCGCATTTGCGCGATTGGCTCTAACGGCCAGCACATCCTGCACAATGAGCCGTGGGATCACATTCCGTTTGCCGTTGCCTCGCCTATCCTGATGCCGCACCGCTTGGTCGGTCGCTCGATCTACGACATGACCGAAGATTTGCAGGTGATTAAGACAACGCTGATGCGTCAATATCTGGACAGCGTCTACTCTTCAACCTTGCCGCGTATCGCCGCTGTTGAGGGGGCTGTAAATCTGGACGACCTGCTCGATGCACAGGCTGGCGGGATTATCCGCGTGCGGCAGCCCGGCATGATCCAGCCGCTGGCTGGCGCGTCTGTTGGCGCTGAAATCCGCCCGCTGATGGATTATCTGGATACGGTAAAAGAGCAGCGCACCGGAATGTCAGCCGCATCCCAAGGCCTCGACGCCAACGCGTTGCAGTCGTCGACTGCCTCAGCCGTTGCCGCCACAGTACGCGGCGCGCAGGTTAAGCTGGAGAGCTACGCGCGCACAATGGCTGAGACCGGCGTGAAGGATTTGTTTAAGGGCATCTTGGCGCTTGTCCTGAAGCACGACAACAAGCCGCAGATTTTGCGCCTGCGTAATAATTTTGTGCCGATCAACCCAGCCGAGTGGAAGTCGCAGTTTGACACGATTGTGCAGGTTGGGCTTGGCACGACTGACGACGAGACCAAGATTGCGTTCCTGACGCAGATTGCGGCGAAGCAAGAGCAAATCCTAATGCAGCTCGGCCCTGATAATCCGGTCGTGACTATGGCTCAGTACGTTGCCACCCTGCGCTCGATTGCGGAGATCGGCGGATTTAAGGATGCCGACCAGTTCTTCAGCTCGCCGCAGATGGTGGCGCAGAAGATGGCGATGAAGACGCAGCAGCCTCCGCAGCCTGATCCGGCTATTGCCGCAGCGCAGCAAAAGGCGCAGCTAGACTTGCAGCTCGCGCAGCAAAAGGCTGAGGCTGAGATCGCGCTGAAGCGTGAGAAAATGCAGGCGGATATTCAGCTTGAGCGTGAGAAGATGCAGATGGAAATGGAGCTTCGCCGTATGGAACTATCGGCTGAGGCTGAACTTCGCGTGGCTAAGGCTATGACCGACGCCGAGATATCGACGAATTTGCCAAGGGCGCAGTAATGGGATCGCAGGCTAATCGCGTATTTAGTGAGGTGGTATATTTAGCCAGCTTTTTCGATTATTATAATAATTGGAGAATGGTGGCACTAAAGCGGTTTTTCTTACAGCCCATCGAAAAGGGGCAGTATTTTTTGATAAGGGAAAACGACAAGCCGGTGGCGTTTTTCTCTTACGCGTTTGTCGGCGACGAGGCTGTAAAGCAGCTTGTGGCTGGCGAGCGCTCAATAGGTTTCGATGAATGGAAGACTGGCGACAACCTGTTTATTCCAGACATCGTCTCGCCATTTGGACTAAAGGCGAGCTGGGTTAAATATGTCAGGGATGAACTTGGCAAAAGGTATGGCGACAAAATTAAAGGTCAATGGTTGAGATCATTGAAAGGAAGGTCAGGTTATGCGTTCACGCGATCTAATTGATGGTTTTGACTACGGCGAGTATATGCAGCGCCAGATGTTCTGCTTTGGCTCTAGTGAGGACACTGATAGCGGTGCTGATAGCCGACCCACATATTCTGGAAATTTGGATTTTTCTGAAGAGGATTATTCCATCACCAACAGCGTAGCGTCGACGTCAGGCCCTACTGGTAATGGTGGCAACGACAGCTACGACACAATCAGCAGAGCTGCCGCAAAAGATTTTGGCACTCCTGACCCAACACAGGAACAAATTACTCAGTCGCGTGGATTTGATACCGGCACTCAAGCGTCCCGAGACGTTATTATGGGTATCGGTCAACTGTCAGAGATTGACGCGCTAAAGCAATTAAATGCAGACCTTCAAGACCTTTCTAGGCGTGAAGCTAAGGCCAAGGCAATGATGTCTTATAACCCTGTCGCTGGCTATATTGCCCTGCAAAATGTCAGAAATCTCGCGGCAACAGCAGCAGGATATCCGCAGGGTCTCCTTAGCTCTATCGGCATTACACCAAGAGAAATCGGCTCCGGCTTAGACCCATCTGCTTTAGCTTCGTTGCAGTCTCGCAATTTACGCGGGCCAACAGGAAGAGACCCATTTGGCAGAACGACATCAGGTATTATGGCAATTACTGATGAGTTTGGAAATGTAATTGTGGGTGTAGACCCCAGAGGGGACAGCATAAACGCAGGCGACAGAGACGACGGCACACAAACTGTCAAACCAGTAAATCCTGTCACCGGCCAATGCGACGCTGGCTACATCTTTGACGAGCAGCTAAACGCTTGCCGTTTAGACACACGCGGCGGCGCAGGCGCTCCCGGCGATGTAGGCTCAGTCGTGCCGCCGGCAGATGGCGCGTATGCGCGTATGGGCTTGCTCGACGTGGCACCTACTGGCCTGCCGCAGTTCCAGCAGCAATATGGCGCAGGCTTTGGCACGCCTCAGGACTTTGCGGCAGCCAACCTTAATTTCCGGCGTCAGGGCGCGACATACCCGCAATATTTCCAGCGCCCACCACAACTGTCGGGGTACACACTACTTTCGTAAGGGGAGACTATGGACGAACATAAGGTGAGGGATAAGCAGGCCAGAGCTGAGAGGGCTGAGGCACTGCTTCGCAATGAGTTATTAAACGAGGCGTTTGACTATCTGGACGAGCAATTTACAGCGGCTTGGAAGAGTAGCGACGTCAAGGACACGGAGAATAGAGAGCGAGTTTATTATTTGTCTCAATCCCTCAACGCTTTAAAGGGGTATTTTCAAAGTGTTATAGAGGATGGTAAGTTAGCAGAAGCGCAGCTTGACGATTTCAGGCGGCGTGCAACTGTAACAAAATTAAGGTGATTTAATTATGTCCGACAATCCAGCAGGAACCGGCACTATTTCAATGAATGATGCAATTAGCCTTCTGAGCAATCCTCCAGTGGATAATGCAACAGAAGAGCGGCCTGAGACCGAAGATCGGTCTCAACAGCCTGAGGCAGAGGCAGCACAGTCTGAACCCGATAACGTCTATGAGACGCCGGATGAGGAATTTGTGGATGATGATGCCGATGACGGCGAAGAAGACTACGACGATGATGAATACGACGCAGACGACGAGGAGCCTCAGCAAACCTACAAAGTCAAAATAGACGGCGAAGAGGTAGAGGTAGACCTAGACGAGCTGCGAAACGGTTATCAGCGCCAGCGGTCTTTTACTAAGAAGTCGATGGAACTTGCCGAGCAGCGCAAAGCCTTTGAGGCTGAGGCGGCTCAAACAAAGCAACTCCGCGACGCTTACGCGCAGCAACTTGATCTGTTGAGCGCCCAAATCCGTCAGACAGTCGAACAAGAACCTGACTGGAGAGCATTAGCCGAAACAATGAGCGAGCGTGACTTGTTTTTAGCCAAGACCGAGTACGACCAGTACAAGGAACAGCAAAAGCAGGTTGAAACCGAAAGGTATCGCATCGCACAAGAGCAGGCATACGAGCAGGAGCAGAGACTAAAACAGCACCTGCAAAATCAACGTGCCGAAATGCTCGACCGCATACCGGAATGGAAGAATGACGAGACAAGAGAATTTGAGCGTCAGGAAGTCATTAAGTATGCACAACGCCGCGTTGGCTTTAGTGAAGAGGAAATTGCAAATGCCTCAGACGCTAGGGCTATAGAGCTTTTGTACAAGGCGTGGAAATGGGACAATCTTCAGTCGAAGAAACCCGACGCCAAGAAACGTGCAAGGCAGGCACCAAAGATGGCTAAGGCAGGACGTCCAAAGACCAAGCGAGAAGTTGCTAGTCGTTCTCGGCAACAAGCGAAAAAGCGTTTTGAAAGCGCTGGAACGGTTGATGCCGCTGTTGAATTTCTAATGGGCAGGTAAGCCCGAAGGAGCAAAAAAATGGCTGTCTTTACGACCCAAAACGCGGTCGGTGAGAAAGAACAACTCGCCGACATCATCTACCGGATTGATCCGGCAGAAACACCAATTTTTTCCAATGTGAAAAAAGAAACCTCAAACGGCATTTTCGTCGAATGGCAAGTTCAGGAGCTGACCGCCGCGTTAACTATACACTGACCAGCGCGGGATAAACTGTGTGAACTCAGGGAAACCCTAAGTCGAAAGATATGGCAATCCTGAGCCAAGCCTAGAAATAGGAAGGTGCAACGACTATCCCTTCGGGGAGTACACTCAAGCGAGTGGAAGCGCACAGCACCCCAAATCGGGGTGATGATATAGTCTCATCTCATGTGAAAGCATGAGCAGTCTGTAAAAAGACGGATTAAGATTAGCGATCTTAGTTGAAGAAAATGCGGCAACGAACTACCACAACGAAGGTGCAACCACCGCAACTGCTGCGGCAACACCAACTGCACGGATTGGTAACTACCACCAAATCTCAAAGAAGGTGTTTGCTACATCCGGGACTTTGGATGCAGTCGACAGCGCCGGGAGAGAGCGGGAACACAACTACCAGAAGGTCTTGAAGGCCCTGGAGCTTCGCCGGGACATCGAAAAAGCAATCGGTGACACAGACGTTGCACGCGACGGTTCAGACCCACGCAAGTCAGCTTCACTGACCTGCTGGATGTCAAACGGTTCAGTTGGCGCAACTGGTGCGTTTGCTGTTGGTGCCGACGGCACAACAACAATCACGTCAGGAACGGCTCGCGCATTAACCCTGGCGCTCATCGAAGATGGGATGCAGGATGCGTGGACAGACGGTGGAAACCCTCGCCTGATGATCGCGTCAGCGACCAACCGTGCGAACTTCTCAGACCTGTCTGCTTCAGGCAATCTGGTGTCAAACGACGTAAACATGACTGCCGCTAAAGAAGTCACATATGTCGGGTCTACCAGTGTTTTCCTGACCGACTTCGGTACTGTTGAGGCCGTTCCATCACGCTTGTTGGGTAACGACCGGGTGTTCTTGATTGACCCAGACTTCGTGTCAATCTGCACACTGAACGGACGTAACTTCCTTGAGCAGGAACTTAGCCAGGACGGTGACGCAAAAACGTCGCACCTGGTCACTGAGTGGGCGCTCAAGCCTACCGCGCCTAAGGCACACGCAGTTGTCTACGATCTTAACGGATCATAATAAATCGGAGGGGGCGGGCGACTGCCCCCTCTCTTCTATGAGGGAGACGACATGAAACGAGTTTTGTATACCGACCCCTACACCGCCAAAGAGGTGGTAATGGATCAGCGCTCTGATGGCACGGACATCATTGAGACGACCCAGCGCTTTGACACGCTGGTAAAGCTAAACCGTCAAATGAATAACGACTACACAAAGGGCAACATGATTGGCAATACCCAGCGCCATATGCAGCACGTAGCAGAAATACCAAATGTAGTGTATAATCACCTAATCGAGACGCTCGGCACACCGCAGGAAAACCCAAAGGGCTGGAAGGCGTGGCTGAACAGTAACGAGAACAGAGATTTTAGAACTGGTGGCGGGCATATCTGATGGCAGTTGATACCTACACAAACCTCCAAACCGCTGTAGCCAATTTTTTGGCGCGCGACGATTTGACGGCGCAAATCCCTGACTTTATCACGATGGCTGAGGCGCGCATGAGCCGCGAGCTTGAAACACGCAGTCAGGAAAAGCGCGCGACAGCGTCGACTGTTGGCGGCAACGAATACCTGTCGCTGCCAACCGACTTGCGTGAGGTGCGTGAGGTAAAGCTGAACACATCACCGCTGACCGTTCTTAGCTATTACAGCCCAGTCGCTCTGGACGAGAAGTTTGCGTCGAGCGGTCAGGGCAAGCCACTTGGCTACAGCATTATCGGCGACGAGATTAAGCTGCGCCCTGTGCCAGACACGACTTACTCTTTGGAGATCGTTTACATTGGCTCTATTACGCCATTGTCAGCGGTAAACCAGACAAACAACATTCTGTCGCGCTCGCCGGATGCCTACCTTTACGGAGCGTTGGCTGAGGCGTATGCTTACCTTTTGGATGAGCAGCGTGCCTCTCAATATCTCCAGCGGTTTAACTTGGCGCTTGAGGAGATAAAAATTGACGAGGAGCGCTCACATTATGGCACCGGCTCGCTGGCTATGAGCAGCATTTACCAGCGGCAAAACACAGCAGCGGAGAGCTAAATTATGTCTGCAATGAGTGACTATCTTGAGAATGAAATTCTCGACCATATCCTTGGAACCGGCGCGTATACGATGCCGACCACAGTTTACGTCGGCCTGTCGACTGCATCGTTTAACGACGACAACAGCGGCACCGAGTTGACCGGCAATAACTATGCGCGTGAGGTGGCGACATTTACAGCCGCAGCATCTGGCACAACCGCAAATAGTGCGGCGGTTGAGTTCAACGCAGCCACCGGCTCTTGGGGTACAGTAAGCCACTTCGGAATTTTTGATGCTCTCAGCGGTGGCAACTTGTTGATCCACGGCGCGTTCACCACGCCAAAGCTGATTGCTAACGGCGATATCTTGAAAATACCGACAGGTGACTTAGACATCACCGCAGCTTAAAGGCGGTTAGATGGCAACCAGCGACCCACAACTTGAACAGCTAACTGGCAGCATAGACGCGCTGCCAGCGAGCCTCGACAGTCCTGACGCTCTGCCGTGGTGCAACCCCACGATGGATCAGTTGGATAGTTGGGGTACGCTTGAGCAGCTAGACAACTTCGGATATACGCTGGACGAGATTGGCACCGGAGACCGCCTGTGCGTTCTTGTTGCTGACGGATCAGCGTCTGTGGCTGTTACAGCTACCGGCGCTATGCTATTTGCGATTGAGTTTGACGCGAGCGTAAATGTTTCGGCGTCTGCCACGGCTGCGCCTCAACGCGTGCAGCATTTTGACGGCGCTGCGGCTGTTGCCATAACATCAACAGGAACAGCAAATCGCATACAGTCTATGTCAGCGTCAGTCACTGGCGCGGCTGGTGTTACGGCTAACGCCATCTTTATCGCATCTTACGGCGGCAGCGCCACAGTCGCCTTTAACGCTACGGCTCAGGCATTTTTGGTATACGCATTTGAGGGTGACGCCACCGCAGCGATTACATCAGCGTCTGCGCCGGTTGGCACGTTTGCGATGTCGGGGTCGGCAAATGTCGCGGTGAGTGGTACAATCACCGGAGAAATATTAGGCGAGGCGTGGACAGACACATCAGACACTGCCGCAATTTGGACTGACACTACGGACACACCGGCCATCTGGTCGACTGTGACGTCTGGCGCAACAGGAGTTTGGTTAGGGCAATGATTACGTTTGGTGAATGGCTGCCAGATCAGCCCGACTTCTCAAATGCGGGCGTCGTTGAGGCGACAAACGTTATTCCTGCGGCTAACGGATACCGCAGTATGCCCGGCTTTGTGCAATACTCAACCGCCGCATCAAACACGATATTAAACATATTCGCGGCGAAGCAAAACGACGGCTCAGTAAAGCTGTTTGCCGGTGATAGCGCCAAGCTCTACTCTTTCAATGCCGGAACTAGCGGCCTCGACGACATAAGCAAGGCAGGCACGCCTGCCTATGATTTGGTCAGCGGTGAGCGTTGGCGGTTTGTCCAGTTTGGCGACACAGTTATCGCGTCTGGCGGTATTGGCGAAGAGCTGCAAAAATTCCAGCTTGGCACCGATACTGTGTTTTCTGATTTGTCCGGCACGCCGCCAAAGGCTGACTTCCTTGCCGTTGTGCGCGACTTTGTGTGGACGGCCAACATCGACGAGGGTTCAGGGCGTGTGCCTTATAAGGTTCGCTGGTCAGGGTTTAACGACATAACGAGCTGGGTGGCTGGCACGGATCAATCTGATTTCCAAGAAATACCCGACGCTGGTGCAATTACTGGAATGGTCGGCGGGGAATACTGCACGATCCTGATGGAGCGTGCGATTGTGCGTGCTACCTACACAGGCCCGCCACTAATCTGGCAGTTCGATAAGGTTGAGACGGCGCGTGGCTGTCAAGTTTCCGGCTCTGTCTGCAATATCGGGCATATGGTGTTTTACCTGTCAGACGACGGCTTCTATATGTTCGATGGCTCTCGCTCTCAGCCTATCGGCGCGGAGAAGGTGAACCGCTGGTTCCTAGAGGAAGACTTTAATATCTCCTACAAAGACAAGATGACCTCAACCGTAGACCCGCAAAACCAGATTGCGGTTTGGTCGTATGTGTCGAACAGCTCGATAGACGGCACGCCAGACCGGCTGCTAATTTACAACTACGCCTTGGGTCGCTGGTCTCTGGCAAACGTCAAAAACGATTTGATTGCGCCGTTCTTTACGCCGGGCTACACGCTAGAGGATTTGGACAACATCAGCACCAGCGTAGACGCCCTGCCAGCGTCTCTTGATAGCGCATTGTACAAGGGCGGGCAGTTTTTATTTGGCGGCGCTCTGGGCGCAAATATACACGCGTTTTCTGGCGATCCTTTGCAGGGCATAGTGACGACAGGTGAGGCGGCTATTCAGGTTGGAAACCACGCAATTATTACGCGTGTCTATCCTTACCACGAGGGCGGCTCCGTTGAGATTTTTGTCGGGTTGCGCGGCACGCCGACTGACCTTGTCAACTTTATCGCTGGCGGCAGCACAAACGTCTCAGGTTTTGTGCCTTTCAGAGCGCATGACCGATATCACCGCGTAAAGATGCTACTTAGCGGCGACTGGTCATACGCGCACGGAATAGACTTAGACGTTAGATCGGTGGGCAGACGATGACTATTGAACAGCGCGTTACTAACTTTCGCACGTTAAATCCAATCACGGCTACGACACGCGAAATTGCCGAGGTTCTAAATCGCACGATTAACGGCGGCTTGAACAGCGTTGGCTATGTGACGTTTCCATCAAGCAGCACTCAGGTAACGGTCAACGATCCTCGCTATTCAACATCTAGCCTAGTGTTTTTTACCGGCGTTGACCACGACCCTTGGCACCACAACCCATACATTGATAGCACCAGCACAAACGGTACTATGGTCATCAACTATCAGAACTCAGGACACGATGCAGACTTCGCCTACCTTATTATCGGCTGAAGACCGGATGGGCGCTCAGTGGGAGCGCTGCTACAAGTGGATCAGCGACGCGCTAGATTACGCTGGCGACACGCATTGTATGGAGGATGTGTACCACGCCTGCGCGACTGGCAAGGCGCAGTTCCACCCGCTAGAGAAGTCTGCTATTATAACGGAGATAGTAGATTACCCGCAGCGGTCAGTTTGTAGGATATGGCTTGCAGGCGGTGAGCTTGACGAGTTAATGGAGGCCGAAAAATCTATCGCAGTCTGGGCTAGGTCTATTGGCTGCAACGGTATGGAGATAATCGGCAGGAAGGGCTGGCAGCGTCAGCTCAAAGATTACACCGCCACGTCGGTGGTTTTAGTGAAGGATATTAGCGATGAGTAAAGGCGGCGGATCAACAAGGACGGTTACGCAGAGCGTCAACCCACCAGAATACGCGAAGCCATTTCTTGAGTTTGGCTTATCTGAGGCGAAAGAGCTTTACGGTGATCAGCCGACATATTACCCCGGTCAGACAACCGTAGGGTTTGCGCCTGAAAGTGAAATGGCGCTGCAAGGTATCCGCCAAGCGGCTGTAACCGGATCGCCGTTTATTCCAGCTACCCAAGACGTCGTGATGCAAAACCTGATGGGTACTAACCCGCTAATGGCAGCGGCGTTTCGCCCTGTTGTCGAGCAGGTTCAAGCGCAAGCCTCAAAAGCTGGCCGTTACGGCTCAGGATACCAGCAGGCGGCTCTTGGGCAGGCGTTAGCGCCTTACGCGTATAACGCGCAGCAGGCGGCCATCCAGCAGGCTCCACAAGCTCGCGCATTTGGTATGGCTGACCTTGAGACGCTTGCGGGCGTTGGTGCAGCGCGCGAGGCGCAATCACAGGCGGAGCTTCAGGCTGATATTGACCGCTTTAACTTTGAGCAGGCTCAACCGCTATCGTCTCTTGCGAACTATATGGCGACGGTTCAGGGCGGCACGGTTGGCAGTGAAAAAGTCACGCCGTATTTCCGCAACCCGACAGGCGATTTCCTCAGCGGCCTTAGTGGTTTAGCTGGCCTCGGCAAGTCGTTTGGGATTTTATAGGTTAGGGGTTTAGGCATGAGTAATGGCATAAACACGTTCTTACGTTTGCTTCAGGGGCAACAGCAGGCAGCTCCTGTGCCTGCGGCTAATATGCAAAGACCATATCAGCTGCCCGGTGGTGGCACTCCGCCTATGGCTCTTAGCGGGCTGCAAAAGGCACAGGCGGCGCAACTTGCTCGCGGTACTGGCGGGCCAGCGCCTCGCGTCTTGCCTATGCTGGCGAATGTGGCTCAGGGCAAGTACATATCCCCGCTGCAAAAGGCGCTAATGCAGCAAGAGGCTGAACAGCCCGCAGCACCTACTACCCCGCAAGGCACTCCAGCCGCCACCACATTCGGTCAGCGGTACGCGCAGCCAACAACGCAAGCGCTTTTGGGTGCGGCTATTCAGGGTGCCGATGCGTCTGGGTGGAGTCCGGTGCCAGTGTCAACAGGTCAGGTTTTAGCGCGTATGGGCGCTGGCGCTATGGGTGGTTATCAGGCCGCTGAGGATCGCATCGCGGCTCAGAAGGCGGCGTCTCAGAAGTCAGTTATTGACCGGCTATTGGCTGAGGCGCAGTTTGCTAAAGCTATGCGCCCAGACACAACTAGCCTTATGAAAAATTTGGCCGCTGCGGGGATTGACCCAAACAGCCCAGAGGGTCAGAAAATTATAAGGGATGCGCTTACAAAGCCCGGCACGACAATTATGACAGGCGGAGAGAGTGAGTTCCTAAAAGAAGGCATCAAGTCCGGTTTTGCCACAATTAAAGAGGCGCAAAAAGACATTAAAACAGATGCTACATTGGCTCCAAGGGTTATGCAAATTATTGATTTGATAGAAGGCGGGGCTGAAACAGGTAGAATACAGAGTGCCACGATGGGATTGCGCCAACTTGGCAAGGAGTTGGGTTTCTTGTCAGAAGAGCAAGTAAGCAAATTGCGCGACCAAGAGGTTTTGAGAAGCGCAATGTCTTATATGGTTCCAAGAATGAGGGTCACAGGATCAGGCGCTTCATCAGACAGAGATATGGAGTTTTTTGCTCAGGCGGCACCTATGATGACCAATACCCCAGAAGGGAACCTGATAATAGCTAAAATGTTTAAGCAGCTAATGGATTACAACAAGAAGCGGCTAACTTTAATGGGCAGCACGTTAAAAAAAGAAAAGAACCTTCTTGGGTTTGAAGAGGCGGCTGACCAACAACTTGGTGCATTTTACCAAAGAGCAAAAACCCAAAAAGAGCTTGATGATCTTGTTGAAAGCGGAGCCATAAAAGAAGGTGATGTTTTCTATAATGGCCTTGCTGGCGAGTTCCAGATTTTGGGGAGAGACTAGATGGCTTCAAAATACACATTATCGCCAACCAAAAAACTACCAGCGGCAGGCGGCGGAAGAACTACAACAGATGTTCTTTTTGATGTTGGTAGAGCGCTTGCTCAGGGGCTTACTTTTGGAACCGCAGATGAGGCTGAGGCTTTCGTTCGATCAAAGTTTATGGAGGGTGGCAAGTCTTATGAAGAGGAACTTGAAAACATAAGGGGCGACATCAAAGCGTATAGCGAGGCTCACCCATACACATCTTTTGCCTTAGAGCTTATTGGTTCACTACCAACAGCTATAGCTGGCGGGGCGGGGTTGGCTAGGTTGGGCGTAAAGAGCGGAGCCAAGATTGCTGGACTAGAAGGTGCTGCATATGGCGCTGGCGCAGCAGAAGGTGATGCTGGCGACAGAGTTACTGGGGCTTTGACCTCTGGAGCCTTTGGCTTGGCGGGCGGCAAGTTGGCAGAAAAAATCACACCAACTGTCAGCGCAGCCGCAAAATCTATGATTGATAAAGGGTATTCGCTAACTCCCGGTCAAGCATACGGCGGCGCTGTAAAGTCTATTGAAGAAGGTGTGAGCCTGCCGTTTGTACAAGATATTATCAAAGGTCAGCAGCTCAAGACCAGACAGCAGTTTAATAGAAAGACCGTTGAAGATGCTGTGGCTGGTTTGGGCGGTAAGTTACCAAAAGGCGCTGCTGGCGAGGAGCTTGTAGAAGCTGGCTCAGAGATTGTGTCCGATGCTTATGAAAGGATCATACCGCAACTTTCCGTAAACGTGACCCCTTTGATCAGCAAAGCTCAGTCTATACAAAAATCTATGAACCCAAGTGACGCCAAAGAGTTTGAAAAAATAATTATCGACCTAGTCAGCAAAAGCGTCACTAATGGCAATCTATCAAAGCAAGTTTTAAAGGATGTGGAGACTGACTTAACAGCAGAGGTTTTTGCCACTGCAAGTAAGGGCGGGAAAAAAGGCAGGATAGGCAGGGCTGTAAAAGAGCTTAGAGATGAGTTAAGAAAAGAAATAACAGCTCAAAACCCGAATGTTCCTGAATTGCAGGCCGTAAATAAAGCGTTTAGCAAAATGCAGGCTATAGAAGGCGCAAAAAAGGCTTCTGTTGGTCAGGGAGGACAATTCACTCCGACACAGCTCTTGCGTCAAAAGGGTATGCAGATAATGCCGCCAACAGCTCCAGAAAAGATAGCTGCGCGCGAGGCTAGGGATGTTATTGGAGCCACTTTAGGGTCTAGCGGAACGGCTGAACGTTTGATGCGTAGTAGTCCATTAAAGACAGCTCTTGGTGCTGTATTGGCAACCCCAACTGCATTGATGTATGGGGGAAGCGGAAAGCTCGGTAGAGGTGCGCTGCAAGTACCGGGGCGTCTATTGCAAGCAACAACGCCAATTATGTCTACAAGAGCGCCTAGTCAGATCGGTGGGCTGCTTTCCCAAGCCCAAGCCAGCTCACTCGAAGATATGGCGGCTGGCGGCAACATCGTGGGCTACGAGAGCGGGGTTGATCGCCAAGGCAATCCGTTCACGTTTGCCAAGATGTCTGACGGTCGGGCGGTGCGCGTGCGCTAGATTTATGCTATAAATAAGGCAGTCGCCTTTAGGAGAAAATAATGGCAAGAAACTCCATCCGGGATTACAGTAACGTAAATTCCTCAAACACCGATATACAGTCCATCGACATCTCCGAGGGCTGCTCACCGGCTGGCATTAACAACGCCATCCGCGAGGTTATGGCTGACCTCAAGGATGTGTCTACCGGCGCGGTTGCGCTGGAAAGCCCTGCCTTCGATAGTGCGTCTCTGACAGGCGACCTGACCTTTGGCGATAGCGACAAGTGCATCTTCGGTGCTGGGTCTGACTTGCAGATTTATCACGATGGGTTTGCAAGTTATATTAAGGACGCAGGGACAGGTAATTTAATCATAGAAGGTGCAAACGTTGTTATTGATGGCGCAAATGGCAATCGTTTAGCATCTTTTGTTAGTGGTGGTCGTGCTGAACTACACTATGACGGAGCAGAAAAGTTGCGCACCACCAGCACAGGCGTGGATGTTACTGGCAATCTGACGGCTACAACATTTCAAGCTAATGCTGGGGGTACTTTTACAACTGCCTCTGGAAATGATTTAAACATTGTATATCCCGCTAATCGTTCCTTGTTTATTAAAGAAGACACCCAAACCCACGTCACGGTAGATAATACCGGCAACGTTGCACTAAATGGCAGTGTTCGTGACTCAACAAGGTTTACCATTAACGGAAATGTGTCCAACCCTAACCTTCAATCGTGGCAAAATACCACGTCTGGCGTTACTCACTTTTGGTTTAGAAATCCGAATGGAATTGTTGGAAGTATAGTCACTAGCGGTTCATCTACCGCCTACAACACCTCATCCGACTACCGCCTAAAGACCGCAGTCAACTACGACTGGGATGCCACCACACGCCTCAAGCAGTTACGTCCTGCTAGGTTTAAGTGGATTGCTGATGGTGATGACGCTGTTCCTGTCGATGGCTTCCTTGCCCACGAGGTAGAGGGCATCGTGCCGGAAAGTGTCACCGGCACTAAAGACGCTATGCGTGACGAGGAATACGAGGTCACACCAGCGGTGCTTGACGAGGATGGCAACGTAGTTACGCCAGCGGTTATGGGTACACGTTCAGTGCCGGATTATCAAGGCATTGATCAGTCTAAGCTAGTGCCGTTGCTGGTTAAGACCATACAAGAACTAGAAGCGCGGATTACAGCGTTGGAGGCTAACTAATGGCAAAAGATAAACTCACCGACTACGACAGCACCACGCCGTCAAATAATACGGATATTGGGGGCATATCTGTTGCTGAGGGTATGCTGCCTAGCGCGGTCAACAACTCTATTAGAGAGCTTACCAAGCAACTTGGGGCGTTTGCTGATGGCACTGATGGCATTGACGTTCTGAGCCTAGCTGACGATGACGCAAGCCACGCAATCAAGCTGCAAGCCCCTGCAAGCGTGACGGCCACCACCACCTTCACCCTGCCGGATGGCGATGGTGCAAGCGGTCAGGCGATGATTACGGACGGTGCTGGTACGCTGTCGTGGGCGGCTCCGTATGGAAACAGAAACCTCATCATCAATGGTGCTATGCAGGTGGCACAGCGTGGCGACCAATCAAGCCTTACAAGCGGTTACACTGGAGTAGATAGATTTCTCTTTACGCGCACTGGTGCGGCTGCGGTAACTGGCAAACAAGCAGGGGCAAGCGACTCGCCCCAGTCAAATGGTTTTGGTGCATCATTAGAAATAGATATAACTACCGCAGATTCATCATTAGATGCTGGTGACTTTGCGCTTGTGCGTCAAATTATAGAAGGTCAAAACTTACAAGGTTTGAAATACGGAACATCTTCAGCAGAAAATGTTGCTTTATCTTTTTGGGTTAAATCTCCGAAAACGGGAACGCATATTGTTGAACTGTACCATTACGATGGCAACGTATTTAACAGCCAAGCATATACCGTAAATTCAGCAAACACTTGGGAACACAAGACTTTATCGTTTGTGGGATATCAAACAACAGCTACAGCAAATGATAATACGCAGGGTATGCTTGTACAGTGGTGGTTGTCGGCTGGGTCTGATTATTCTAGCGGCACACTCGCATCTAACACTTGGCACACCACAAATGCAAATAGGGCTGTGGGTCAGGTTAATGTTACAGACAGCACCAGCAATAATTTCTATCTGACCGGCGTCCAGCTAGAAGTCGGCACAGCCACGCCGTTTGAACACCGCAGCTATGGCGATGAATTTGCTAAATGCCAAAGGTATTATGAGTATGGAAGAATTGCTCAGATAGACACGAATGTAATAACCGGAAGTTTTGTTGTCTTAAAAAGGGTAGCACCAACTATGACAAGACTAGGTAATACTTGGACTACTTCTGAAGGTGGAACTTTTGGGCCTTTCGATGATAATTCTTACTATGTCCAAAGTGGCGGCGTCAATTTTGTTGGTGGGATATGGTCAGCGGATGCGGAGTTATAGATATGGATAGTATAAACATTACATCAGCGCAATATATGTCTGTTGACGGTGAAAACAGAGGCATTAAAATTGTTGTTGACGGCATCGAAATGTCAGTCCCCCTCGACCCAGCCAACCGCCACTACGCAGAAATTATGCGCCAAGTTGACGCTGGTACCTTGACCATAGCGGATGCTGACTGATGCAAATGACCAGCCTTATCGACACACTCATTGGTCTGGTTGTGGCTGGACTTGCGTGGTTTCTGAGCGAGACTAGCAAAGAGCAAAAGCGTCTCAATATCCTGCTGAACAAGACGCGGGAAGAGTACGCTACAAAGGACGATGTGCGCTCCGATATGCGTAACGTAATGGACGCTTTGCACCGTGTTGAGGATAAGCTCGACAAGGTACTTAGCCGCGCCCCCTGATGTTTAAGGCGGTGGTGTTAGCCTGCATCATTGGCGCACCTACCGAATGTGTCGAGTTCCACGACATCCGTGGCCCCTATTACACCGAGAGAGAATGTCGCAACCGTGCGATGGAGATGTCCAGAGACGTTGGCGAGATAGCTAACCTGATGCCTGTTAAATGGCGTTGTGACTTGCTTAGGAAAGGGATGTTGTCATAGACCCGATCACGATAGGCGCTGCGCTCTCTGGGGCTACAGCCGCATTTAACACAATCAAGCAAATGGTTTCGGCAGGCCGAGAGCTGGAGAGCTGTATTGGTGACGTGTCGCGTTGGATGAAGGCCGCCAGCGACATCGACCAAGCCGAGAAGCAGGCGAAGAACCCGCCGCTGTTCAAAAAGCTAAAGGGCGCAGACGCAGTCCAGAGCGAGGCGCTGCAAGTTTACGCCGCCAAGAAGAAGTTGGAGAGCCAGCGCGCCGAGCTTAAACAGTACCTGCAAATGACTTACGGCCCGCAGGCTTGGGCAGACCTGATCCAGCTAGAAGGACGCATCCGTAAAGAGCGCCAAGAGATGATTTACAAGCAGCAAGAGGCGCGCCAGAAAGTCATAGAGGCTATTGCCATTGTGGCGTTAGGCATTGTATCTTTTGGAATATTCTTTTGGATTGTATGGCTGGCGTCTAAAAATTGAGCGAAACAACAACCGGGCTTATTGGCGAATATATCGCTGCCGCCGCTATCCTTGCACAGGGGTGGCGCGTCTCGATGGCTCAACAAGACCGGGTTGATCTGGTGGCTTGGAGAAACAATGAAATATTCATTCGAGTGCAGGCAAAGGCTGCGAATTTATTGGGCAATCAAGATGGTCGATCTCCGCGTCACCACTTCCAACTTGGTCACGGCTGTAAAGCAAAACATCTGCCGACAAAGGATGATTACGATGTTCTCTGCCTTGTTTCCCCCAATTCAAGACGGTGCCTGTTCATGCCGGTTACGAGCGTACGGCAATATAGTCTGCGCCTGCCAGCGTCGCGGTTTGAAAGCCCTGATGTCGAAGCTGAGAGCTGGGATAAAGCGGTTGCGGTTGTTATGGAGGCGCGGCGATGAATAGAGACACATTGAGAGAAGAAATCGCCGCCGAAGAGGGCGTCGTCAAAAACGATGACGGCGAACACATCATTTATTTAGATCACCTTGGACTACCTACGTTTGGCATTGGTGCGCTGGTAAAAGAATACGACCCAGAATACGGTTTGCCGGTCGGAACGCCTGTGTCTGAGGATCGGGTGCGCCAGCGGTTTAATCTCGACATTGCCGTCACGATTGAGGATTGCAGCCGGTTATGCAGCAACGTCGGTATCGACTTTAACGAGCTGGACTTGCGTTATCCAGACGCCGCATTAGCGCTTTGCAATATGACTTTTCAGCTCGGCTACCCCAGATGCTCAAAGTTCGTCAAGATGTGGGCTGCCGTGGCTGAGGCAATGGACGACCCGAAAGCGTGGCTCACCGTAGCCGCCGAGGCTGAGGATAGCCGGTGGTTTGACCAGACGCCTAATCGTGCCAAGCGGCTCACGGCTAGGTTTAGGGCTTTGGCGGATGACACCTCAGCAGCTTGATGCGTGGCGCGTAATCCCGCGTTTACTGATCCTGAGCTATATGCTGGTGTTCTATAAGACCTGCACTTGGTTTATGGCGCTGCCGGAGCCGAATAACGCTCAGGCCGGTTTCGTCTCGGTGATTGTCGGCGCTGGCGCGGCTTGGTTCGGGCTTTACGTTAATAGTAAGGGTGACACAAAATGATGAGTTTATTGGGCAGCCTGTTAGGCTTTGGCACCAGCTTCCTACCTGAAGTGCTTAACTACTTTAAGCAGCAACAGGAACACAAGCAGCGATTAGAGCTGATGAAGGCGCAGTCAGAGCTGCGTCTAAAAGAGCTGGACTTTGAGGCAGACATTGAGGAAAGCAAGGGTATCTATGAGCATGACCGATCCATTGATGCGGGAGGCTTTGTTAATGCTTTGCGTGGCTCTGTACGTCCTGTCATAACATATGCGTTCTTCGGCCTATTTTGCGCCGTGGAGGCTGTTATCGTTGTGAAGGTATTAGAGAGCGGCGGAGACTGGAAGGCCGCTGTAGAGCTTCTGTGGAGCGGTGAGACGCAGGGACTGTTTGCTGCGATCATGTCGTTCTGGTTTGGCAACCGCGCCGTCAGCAAGTACCGCAAATGATCCAAGACCACCAGAACGAGCGTGGCTGGTGTCCACGCTGCGGCACACGCTTGCGCCTTATTGAGGTACACGGACACACCCAATGCGTTGAGTGCGGCTCGGTCATAGACGATTGCTGTCAGGGCGAAGTGTGCCAAGAAAAACCCCCGCACGGTGGCGGGGGTCAGCAAGATTAGTCGTATAGGTATTTTCGTTTAAACCTGTCGCCGGTCTGCATATCCTCATACAAAACCTCGTAGGTGTTTTCGCCGACTGGCTCGATCCGCCGCACCATTGCGGTGACTATTCTACCGCTCTCGCCGGTGACGCTGACGAGCTGGTCTTTTTCAAAGTGTGGTTTCTTCATTTTACCCCTCCAGTTTGGCCTTGGTTGGCCGCTTAAAAAATCCAAATTTCTGGTCGTCCTTGCTTGGCTCAACAGCCGCAACAAACGACACGCGCTTGCCCTTCATAGCTTGGCCGGTAAGCCACTCGCCATTTTCCTCGGCAGGCTCATGCAGCTTTGATGGGATAGAACCCCAAACCTTAAAGCCGCTGTCATCACGCACCAGCATTTTCCACTGGCTGCCAAAGGCGGTCTCGCGGATGTCAGTTGAGATGATAACGCCGGAAACCTCGACACGACCGGCAGGGCAATCTGCGGCGGCTTCCCATTCTGCGGTACGCTCGGCTTCGCGCTGCTCTTCGCGTGCCATAATTTTGCGAACAGCAGCCTCTTGGCTTTCTGTCAGTCTGCCCCACTGATGTAGCGCGTCGCGCATATCAGCGATAAAATCGCTACCACCAGCAGCCACAAAACGCTCGATTTCTTTGCGCGTCTCATCCTCGGCGATCCAGCGCTTGTTGCGCCCGATAGACGCGTTAGCTTTAATAGCGGCGTCACGCCCGCGCTCCCAAGCGTCTCGGTTTTCGATGTGCGTTGTATGTGCCATATCAAATCTCCCTTGTTACCCTACGAATATATGATGATATCACTCTAATATCAACCCCCTTAATGCAAAAAAAAAAGACCCCCAGCCGGAGCTGAGGGTCAGGGAGGGAGCGCGGGAAGGGAGGATACCCGCGCACCGATTATGTTAGCCTAAAGCCTGCCGTCTTACCAGCCACCCTTGTGGCGGCACCACGCTCGATAAGCTGGTCTTGGTATTTCTTAACCATAGACGTGCTGAGGCTCATCTGGTCGGCGATTTGTTGCAGCGTTGGCGCGTGGCCGTATTTCCGCACAAAGCGCTGCCAGACGCGCCTAAAATGCGCCTGCTTGGCGGTTAGGTTAGCCTCACTCATTATCCACCGCCTTAACGGTCAGCGTGCCTTGGCGCGCAATCCGTGCGGGTTTGGCCGGCGTTGTCTTAGCCGGTTGTGCCTTAAAGTTACGCATAGGCCAGCGCACGAAATATGCGGTATTCCCGACAACGCCAGACGCCTTCTCGTGACTTCCCATATATTCCTTTAGCGCAGCTTCAGCCTCATCAATGTCGGCCTCAGCGGCGCGTTTTGCCTCTTTCGCGTTTACGAGCTGGCCTAGCCAGTCGACCTGATCGTCCGGCAAAATGAGCGTCTCAGCGCCGTCGTCCACGCGTGGGTAGGCCGTGTTTCCGTCGGCGCTGGTCAGCACCGGATACCAGTCGATGTCACGCTTGCGGCGCTCGAAGTCTTCGACCGCGTCGGTGATCTTCGCCTGCACCGCAGCGTCGGCTTGGTATAGGAAGATGCGTAGCTCCACGCCGCCGTATAAGACACAGACAGCGCCCCAAGTGCATTTGGGTTGAGCCACCATAAGCTGACCCTGAAGCTGTAGCGGCCCTCTGTAAGGCGCTGGTGCGTCCTCTGGCTTATTGCTGGTGAGCTTGCTTTCCAATATTCCCTTGCCGGCGACGTAGACCTTTCCATTGGGGCAGATAATGCCCTTCGACCAGTCGGTGTCGACCCAGCCACCGACACCGGCGTCAGCCATCCCATCAAGAGATGCAGCAAACGGTATCTTATCGTGGAACAGCGCGTCGTGTTCGAGCTGCAAGTCGGTTAGCCCTAACCGCTCGGCGGAGGTGGTGAGGATAACGCCCTCAAGGGCATCCCCCCAATCACAAGCCTCGTTGCCGTTGAACGGCTTTGGGTCGGGCTTGCCTTCGACGTCTGCCAGCACGGATGCCAGCAGGTCGTTCTGTGTGTCGTATGGGCTAAGACCCATAAGCGCCGGAATACGGCTTGCTGTGACGATGTCGCCTGGTGTCTTTTTGCCGACCATTAGTTTGCTCCCTTTGCTTTTAGGCGTTCAACCTTTGCTTTCCAAATGCCAGCGCGTCGGTTGGCTACGTTTATTTTTTTTGTGTAATGGCGCTGGGAAAGTTCAAGAATACTTCGATTTTTTTCTACCCTTTCAGTCAGTTTATTTTTAGTCCACTCCAACAAATCCACTTGCCCCTTCATTGCATTTACGCGGTTAGCCATCTTCCTATCATTGGCCTGCGCCTGATTTACCGCGTCACGCAAAGCAGTCAGCGTCTGGATAAGGTCAGCGCACAAACGCTCACCATTCATAATTTTTTCATCCATATCATTGATGATTTTGCAGTGTTTAGAAAAGTCCATTAGTTTGCTCCTTGTTTTGGTGCTTGTGAAATAGTTGGTATGGTTACAGCGTCCTCAATGCTCCACCCCCTTTGTAGTCTTGCTTTGACTGTAGCGAACAAAATGTTGTTCTTTTTGCCTAAGCAACGACAAGCCTCATCTAAGCTAGGGTATGTCTTGCCGAACACCTCTGTCTCTTTAGCAAGAGGGTGTTTGTTTTTTGGCTTTGGCTCAAGGCCAGCAGCTTGCTCTGGTGTGTAGCCTGAGTGCAGCCGCATAAACCAAGCGCTTGCTGTTAAGCCATAAAACTTTGCCGCAGCAACGTTGGTCTCAAAGGTCATCCCATCAATGGTTATGGGCTTATGGTTTTTTTTGAAAACCTTTTTTTCAACAACGCCAAACGCCTCCTCAGGCGTCCACCCAAGACGGCCTAAGCGTCCTCTGGCGGTGCTTTCATTCACTCCATAAAAGTCTGCCGCAGCCTTTATGTTGGGGAATGTGCGGCCTTCAACAGTGACCTCAATGTACATAGCGTTTTTATGGTTACGAGGCTCAAGGCCAATAGCTTGCTCTATTGTCCAGCCGCGCTGCAAACGAGCTTTAGTGCGATAAAGCAAGACGCCGTAATGATCGGCAATGTGCTGGATACTGCAAAACCTTTTGCCATCTACCAGCCATCCATTGCCGCCTTGTCTCGGGCCTCCGTTGTTAGTGTACTTAACGCCCTCTCTATATGCTGGCGGTGTATCAACGCCAAACGCCTGCTCGATTGTCCAGCCGCTATCTATTCTTTCTTTGACGGCCTTTTCGCCTATTGGCCTGTCGTCTGGGTGTCCTCCAGCCGCGCCTTGCAAGGGCATTGGTTGCAGTTGCCTCACAGCCTCTGCAAAAGATGGGTAAACAATTCCGCCGACTTTTATCGGGCGCATCTCTCTTGGTTCATGAGAGTAACCGCCGGGGCTTAAATTGTATCCGTCCGGCGCTATTGTTTTCATTTTACTTATCCAGCGCGCCTCTTTCTTGGATAGGTCTTGCAAAGATTTTGCTTGGTCGATTTTTGCAAAATCAAACACATCCTTACCAAATTTCTTTATGGCTTCCGCAAGAGAGCCTTTAACCCCTTTATTCCTTTCTGCGGCACGGATGTGTTCTCTGACGCGCTTTTCAAAATTGATTGTAGCCCCAACATACTGCATACCGTTGACCGTATTGGTCGCAAGATAAACGATCATCCCGCACCCCCTAACTTGACCATCAAACTCCACACGTTCCATTCGGTCGTGATTAGATTTGTAAAAAACGTGATGGCAAAGGCCGTCACAAACAACATTCCGATTGCGTCTTTAACCATTAGCCCCTCCTATAACCGGCGCGGTATGCGCCATTGCCAAATTCCTGCGCGCATTTATTTGTGCAGAAATATCCACAATACATCTCATAGCTTTCGCCATCCCACAGCGTCAGCTCATACATCTTTGGGTTTTTTCCGATTGTGTAAGAGGCATCACGGATGACTTGCAGATTGCCGTGGTACGGATCGCTGGAAAAATACCTTTCAGTGTGTTTCTTTGCCTTCTTGCCGCAATTCGGGCAACTAACCTGATGATCGAAAATATTCATTGCTTTTTCCCCTTCCGGCTGAAAGTTCCGTAGCGCCCATTCTCTTTGCGACGCTTATGATCGCGTTGGCCTTTGGTCATAGGCGCGTCGCCAAGGTTTAGGGTGGATGAGCCACCCCACTGGTTTTGAAGGCCGAATGTTTCTGGCCTAGATACCTTGCCGCACACGTCGGAAAGGTTAGCGATTGGATCGTCTTCAAATGCGTTAGACTTAGGATGGTCTTCTATGCACCAGATGATGTCCTTTAAGATTTCGTCATCGTCTAGGCCAAGCGCCTTGGCGCAATCATAGGCGTCGTAAGCCCACTCAACCATTTCATCTCTCGCCTCGCTCTTTTGGCAAACATTTTTTGAGCCACCGATCATAAAAACGATCCAGTATTTTTTGAACGTGGCGCAGCGATCTGCGTAGAGGCTTACGAGGTCTCTTTGGGCTTTGGTAAGTTTAGTCATTTCGGTATCTCCCTTGGTTAGGGCGGGGCTGTTAAGCCCCGCTTTTGTTAGTGGCGCTGATCCCACTCATCTACCGGCACCTGATCGGTGCGAGATATCTCATCAGCGATGCACCGCTTGAGCAGCGCCTCGCTTTTTGCGCCGTCAGCACGACGAAACTCGCCGCGCTCATAGCAGGCCAGCGATGACCCAACGTCATACTCCCAGCCGCGCTTAAGGACAACCTCGACAACGCCGCCGCTTTCGCAGACTTCTTCGAGTTTGTGATGGTGCTTCTTAGGCACCAAATGGAAAAGATCGTTAGCCATATAAACCTCCCTTGGTTAGTGGCAATGGTGGCGGGGCCGTTAAGCCCGCGCCAGTGTTGTTTCAGCTTTGTGCCAAATTCTAGTTTTGCCGTTAGCGTATGTTTGCAACAGCGCATATCGCTTGCGCTTACCGTCTGGGACTTTGATAACCTCAAGAGTGTGCTTGCTCCAAGCCTTAGTCCAAACACTGATTTCGCCACCGGCTGGGCTACGTCTGTAAATAAAGTTGCCGTCAGCGTCAGTCGCCTGCACGCTTTCGAGTTCCCGCACGATGTCGCCGATTTGAAATTTGTTGGTCATTGGTTCGATCTCCCTTGTTAAATTTGAACCTTATATAAACCTTGATACTACAGATATGGATATGATACAAGCATAAAACAATAGCAATATGAAAAAAATATCAAAAAAATATCAATATGCCTTTAATCGCCCAAATTCGCCCGCTGACGGGATGTAGGTGTTTTTGGCTATGTCAGTACAAAAAAGAAGCTAGAAGCGTTTTTAGCTTCCAGCAACGATCACAGAAGGGTCATAAAATGAGCAAAGTGAAACCAGTTTTGTTAAGGCTTAGAGCCTCGACTATCGAGATGCTGAAGGCCGAGCTAGAGCTGTCGGCTCACCGTAGCCAGTCGTCACTGGCCGACGAGCTGTTGGTTAGGCAGCTAGAGAGCATCCAGCGTTCACGGCACATCCAGACGACGATGGATCATCAGGCGGGGCGCGGGTAATGCGTGCCGGTGGTGGACGTGCAAAAGGAGCCGCATTTGAGCGCGAAATCTGCAAGCTGATTGAGCAGGAGACTTCTCGCAAATTACGACGTCGCCTGTCGCAATATCAGGAAAAGAACCTGAGCGATCTGGAGCCAGCGGATAACAAGCCGTTTCCGTTCCTGATCGAGTGTAAGAGATACGCAAAGCTGTCGCCGTCAAACGACTGGTATGACCAAATCGTGGCAGCCGCTAGGTCTGCGGCCAATACCAATGACGCTTTGCCGTGCCTTATATACAAGCTCGACAGGATGCCCATTCAGGTGCGTATTCCTATTGAGGCTCTGGTGATGTTGGGCAATTCAGTTGTAGCCAAAGATATCGCCGAGGCCTATGACTGGCGATACACGGCGACGCTTGATTGGGATACGTTTGCGATGGTTTTGAGGGAGCATTTAGCTGATGTTGATTGAGATACCACCAAAGGATTTATCGAAGTGTCGCCAAGCGGCGACCGGGCGTTGGCAACTTGCCCGGATGTCTGGCGTCAAAAATCAGCGTAAAGACACTGGCAGATCGGACGATGATATAGATTATCTTGGCGTGCGATCAGAGTTTGCCGTCGCGGCGCTGCTACAGTTAGACTACGAGCCTTCAGCCTTGGGCGTGGATGATGGTGTCGATTTATGGTGCGAGGCCATCAGTATTGATGTAAAAGCCACGTTCCACTCTAATGGGCGGATGTTGTTTAAGTCAAAAGAGGCGTTCCGCTCATCAGTTTGCGTGCTGGTCAGTGCCACAGAAAAAGACTATGTGATGAACGTGCGCGGATGGGCGGCTTCAAAAGATTTCGAGGATCACGCTGAACAAGTTGACCTCGGCAAAGGTTTGTGCTGGATTTTACCAGACGAAAAATTACGCGAGATGCCGGACTTGTGGTGGCGTCTTGCGGAAAAAAGAATTGGCTATAAACAGCCAATGTAGCGCCGGGAAACCGGCATTTGATAACTGACGTTGACGTTGAAGGAGAAAAAACAATGGCGTTAGGATTTTCTACAGAAAGCAAGGGCAGCGGCGACATCCTGCCTATCCTCAAATTCGATGCGAAGGGCGGCGACTGGATCGCTCAGGATCGTGTGCAGGGAATGGACGGCACTTGGGGCAAGCAAGAGAACGAGCTGGCGACACCGTTCAAATTTGTCGCTGATCTAGCGAATATGGAGGTCGGCTACCTGTCGTTTGCTTCGGGCGCACCGGACTTTCATATGGTAAAAATTGGCGATCCGTTTCCGGTAAAGCCAAGCGATGAGCATAAGCAGGCAATCCGTATGCGTATTCTCATCTCTGGCGAGAGCGGGCCTCGTGAGTTCAGCCATAGCGCGAAGACGGTTCTGCGCGTTGTGGACGGCCTGCACGACAGCTTCCTTGACGGTAAGGACGCAAACCACGGCAAGCTGCCAGTGATTGAGGCTGGCACGCCTGAAACCGTGAAGATACAGTCGCCAAACGGCGAGCTGCGTTTCAAGGCACCGACATTTACCATCGTGAACTGGATCGACCGTCCAGCCGCAATGGATGGCGCGTCGCCACAACAATCCGCACCAGAGATGGTTGCGCCGCCAGTAGCGGCCACACCTCCGGCAGCACCGGCAGGCGCTGACCTGTTCTAGTGCGGCTAGGTGGGCGGCGCTTTGCCCCTTGTGCGTCGCCCACCGCTTCACAAGGGCAAAGGGGTGAGGGTTATGATATGACAAACATTGCAGCACACGCAGAGGCAGTCGCAAAGGCTTATTGGGGTGAGCCAGCGGTTAGGCGCGGGCATATATTGCGCTGGGGTACTCACGGCAGCAAAGAGCTAGACCTACGCAAAGGCACCTGGTTCGACTTCGAGAACAACGAGGGCGGCGGGGTCGTCGACCTAGTTCGCAAGAATGAGGGTGCGACGATTATGGGCAGCATCCCAGATATCCTCGAAAAGAAATTCGGTATTCAAAAGCAGGCGCAGGTCAGCCTGCAACCGGCACGCTTTATGAGCGCCTGCTATGATTACGTCGACGAACACGGCGAGGTGCGCTATCAGGTTAGGCGCTACGAGCCAAAGACGTTTAGGCAGTGCCGCCCAGACGGTAACGGCGGGTGGCTCTACAATATGCAGGACGTCGAGGCTTTGCCGTATAATCTGCACAAAATCCTAGCCAGACCCGACGAGCTTATCTTTATCGTCGAAGGCGAGAAGGCGGCAGAAAAGGTAGCT
>Ga0208161_1000227_pt1 | contig 31839 bp, 35 predicted proteins | sample CB_VirMetaG_3_FD_184538 | JGI IMG/M metagenome (GOLD analysis project Ga0208161, IMG submission 184538) | Freshwater to marine saline gradient viral communities from Chesapeake Bay - CB_1508_1S Viral MetaG (SPAdes) (version 4) | ecosystem: Environmental > Aquatic > Marine > Coastal | place: USA... | reverse complement strand
AGTCGATTCATATATAAAAACATTTGGGTGTTTCACAACATACTCTGGAAAGGGTTCTGTAGAATTATCATCCAATATGTGGATTTCATCAACCCCTTCTGCAAAGTAGTGTTTTACAAATGATTCCAAAAATAGATTTTCATTTCTTACCCTAAGTATTATAGTTAAAAAGTTTTCTTTCATAGTTTATTTTTTCCAAAATTCGTATATTCCCTTTTCCAATTCATATTCAGGCCAAACAAATCTATTTCGATTTGGTTGTTTTTTAGCCCACTCCCACATTCTAGTCAAACCTTCTTCCAAATCAATGTTATGTTCAAATCCTAATAACTCAACTGATTTATCCCAAGTCGAATACGCGTGTTTGGTTTCATGTCTTTGTTCTAAATAAAGTGGTTTTAAATCTGTACCTGTAACTTTGATTAAGATATTACATGCTTCATTTATAGAATTTTCTTTGATACCACCTAAGTTTATGGTTTCACCAATACACTCATCTCTTTGGGATGCATTCCAAAATGGTATAATTGAATCATCAACATAACTAAACGCTCTAGTTTGTTCCCCATCACCGAAAATTGTTGGTTGTTGATTATTTAAAATCTGATACATCCAAATACCCAATACATTTCTGTATTTATCCCATATGTTTTGGTTGATACCATAGAAGTTATGTGGTCTGATTATTGTATATTTCAAACCATGCTGTTCATACGCTATTTTAAGGTCTTGTTCTACAGAAAACTTAGCAACCCCATACGGGTCGATTGGGGCCTGTTGTAAATCTTCACCAAATGGTGGTTGGTATTTGTTACCATATACTGACATTGAACTTGCAAATACAAATCTATCTACTCCGTTTTTAATACTTGAATTGATAAGATTTATAGATGCTAATAAATTGTTTTCATAATTATACCTTCGTATGAATGGTGATAATCCTTCAGCTGCATAAGCCGCAAAATGATATACGATATCAATATCTGATTCTTCAAATACAGAATCAACCTTCTTATAATCCAACAAATTAAAGTTATGAAACTTAACCTTTGGGTTTACATTATTAAGGTATCCACCACTCAAATCATCAATACCAATAACTTCATTGTCAGTATTTTCAATTATCCAATCAGCTAAACGACTTCCCAATAAGCCTGCTACTCCTGTTATAAGAACTGTTTTACTCATTTTCAATTCAGTTTAATTTATTTTAATCATTCTTACAAATTATTATATGTTCTCCAAAATTGTATTTATCGTATAGCTTCTCGAACTTCTTGAATGTGATTCGTTATCTTATGTAGTGGACAAGCTTGTTTAATTTTTTTATCTCTATAGTGGTTTGATAAATGCTCAACTCCATCTATTTGTTTTATGGATTTGGATGAATTAACTCTACTTTTGACATAATATAATACATCTAAAAATAGTTCTTTATCCCATATACCCGCCAAAGAAAAACAACAATGATATGGAACATTTGAATTAAAAGTTCTGATAGTTTTGTGGATTTCACAATTAGTTTTTGACCACTTCTTTGGGTCTGAATATTTATCCGTTTTTCCCAACATCAAATGTTTAGCGCCACTTTTGTGGAATTCATGAAACATTTCATGAAAATATTCTTTGGTTACAATCGTGTCAAACGCAGCATCTTCAAATAGATAATAAATATATGGTGTATCTGCACTTTTTACCATTTCTATTGTTTTGTCTACCCATTGTGTTTTTGTATCATTAGTAAATACACAATTTTTTATATTTGTTTCGTATAGACTTTTTACTGCTTCGTAGTTTATGTCTGTTTCATAATTAATAATAAACTTGTAATCATCAAGTACCCTTACCCAACCATCAAACATAGTTTTTAAAGCATCTAATCTAGCTTGATGTGTACATATAAAGTTTAATACTACTGTTATCATTTTTTGTTACCCTTATAAAAGTTCAACCAATATTCCGCCATCTCAATCATCATTTCGTTAAATGTATAAGTAGGTTTCCAACCTAACTCTTCTCTTATTTTAGTAGAATCGCCTTTTAAATATGGTAACTCCTCAGGTCTAAGAAATTTAGGATTTTGTACAACATAATTTTTATAGTCCAAGCCAAGATGTGTAAACACCGTATCACACATTTCACGAATAGAATGAGTTTGCATTGTGGATACTATCCAATCACCGGCTTCGTGATGTTGTAACATTAGATGCATTGCTCTGACATAATCGTATGAGTGTCCCCAATCCCTATAAGAATCCATGTTACCCAATTCTAATTTTTCCTGCAACCCCAATTTAATCTTTACAGCAGCTTTTACAACTTTATTGGTTACGAAATTACTTCCCCTTCGTGGTGATTCGTGATTGAATAAAATACCATTAGTTGCGTGTAACCCATATGCTCTGCGATAATTTCTAACGATGTTGTATGCAAATACTTTTGAACAACCATATGGTGAAACTGGATTCATAACAGTAGTCTCTCTCTGAAAACCATCTTCTTCTATTGATAATCCGAACATTTCAGATGAACTTGCTTGATAGAATTTTGCATTAGGACAAGTTCTCCGATATGCTTCCAAAATGTTCAACACTCCTAATGAGTTTGTTTGAACTGTAAATTGTGGGATATCAAAACTAATCCTAACATGAGATTGTGCTGCAAGGTTATATATTTCATCGGGTTGTATTTTTTCTAACAACCGTTCAATACTACTTTGGTCTAATAAATCACCATAGTAGGTATTGATTTTAGAATGAATTTTTGAGATTCTAATATCTTGGTTCTCACTTGTGGAGTTTCTTCTAACAATCCCATGTACCTCATAACCAAGCTCCAATAGATACTCAGCGAGATATGAACCATCTTGTCCGTTGATTCCTGTGATAAATGCTTTTTTCATTACTTAAATACTCTCATTTTTGTTAAATCCGGCCAATCCGATACCACCCATTTTCTTGGGGTGGTTTTTACAGCATCATCAAATTTATCTAACCCCAGTTTAGCAGTTTCCGGTGTCATATAATAATGATACCCATAAGTATCAATATCTTGGTCTCTCCATGGAATATTAGGTAAGCGACCATCATAGGACATTTTTTTTAGATTCATAGCATCAGTTTGATTATCACATAGAATCATACCACCTCTACCCAAAGATAGATGTTTTTGAAATTGAAAACTTAGACACATAAAAGAGCCTGATACATAACTGTTTTGTTTCCACAAAACTGCAGCATCGTAAATCGGTTTATAATCATCGTTGACTCTATAATAATCTTGCCATTCTTCATCTCTCCATTCCAATTCAATATTTAACTTGTTAGCCAAAAATGGTACAGAGATATAAGTTCGTTTAGGGACTGATATAGAGTTTATGTTTTGATATCTCAAAGACAACTCAATACCATGAGTACATGAATCCACTGCTATACCATATGGTGCACCAAAGAATCCTGCAACTTTTTTTTCAAAACTATCTACAATTTGAAAACTCATAATTTTACAGATTCTATTTCATTTACATATTTTAATATCACATCCCTATTTCTGATTTTAACTGGTTTAGCGGGACTACCAACATAAATAGTCCAAGGTTCAGTATCTTTTGTTAAAAGTGAGTTAGCTCCTAATATTGAACCCTCTGCTAATGTTACGCCTGGCATAATACTACAATTCACACCACAACCGGCAAATTTTTTAAATTTTATTTCCGATAACACAACCTCTCTGTATTTGATTGGTATAGTTGGCCCTACTAATCCAATGCCTGTGTAATCTTCGCTACCAGCTACAATACACGACCCTGCTGCGATAAAACTGAAATCTTCTAAAATAACTTTTGAATCTTTACCACCAATAAATGTAACATTAGGTGCTATGTGTACATAATCACCAATATCTAACGATGTTGAAATAGTAACTCCATTATCTATTGCACAATGACTGCCGATTGAAACGTATTCATAGTGTTTAATTAATGCTAACTCACTAATAAAAACATCATTACCTATTTTTTTAAAATTACTCATTAAATAAACACCTTATCTAATTGTTGACCTTCATATGGGCCAGTTTTATATTCGTACACAAGGGTATTATCTTCCAAAATAGTATATGTATGCCCACCTTCTAATGTGAATGATGCATCACCTGAATACAAAATTGGTTCGGCAATGATTTCGTTATCTATATCATAAAATGTACAACCTACACTACCTTGAACCACAATCCAACTTTCTTGAGCAATCACATTTCTGGTTCTTTCTTTAAAGATATGTCTATGTGGTTTAAATGTTTTCCCCTTTTCCATATTAAGTAGAGCACATTGAATAAAATGATTCTCAGGAACTACTTCAGTTCTACCAGGATTCAAATCTTCTTTTCTTACAATAATATGTAATAACTTTTCTGAGTCGTATTTTGAATAAATCTTTTCCATTATAACGTATCGTAATACTGATTTTGTCTTTCTTGCCGTTCAATCTTCTTATGATGCTGTAAAGCCCAATCTTCACTGAATGGTAAATGTGATATGATATCACACCCTACTATTTTTTCATGAACTTTACCTTCCCATCTTATTTTTTCTTCATTCCTATGAATTCTGGTTTGATAATCAGGCCAATTTACTCTATTTTTTTCATCTACTCTCCACCCCCACTTTCGAATATGTTCTTCCGTAAGTCCTTCTACCGTATTTACTCTTGGGATTTTGAATAAATCAACATTTCGGTTTAAGGTTATGATTTCAGGTATAATATCAATTAAATATTCGGAAATCATTTCATCTGCATCAATCTGAAAGATGTAGTCACCATTACACATACTATTTAGATGATTCTTCATTTTTGCGAAGTCACCATCGAATTTATATGGTTGTACAATAATATCTTCTACAGATTTAAGATATTCATCAACTTCATCACTCCCATTAGTGGAATCAAAGAGTACAACAATCTCGTCTACACTCCTTTTGTTTTGTAATAGGAATGAAACTAACCTTTGTATCTCTACATATTCATTACAGACTGGTATTGCGTAACTTATCTTCATTATCCATTTCTTTTCGTTCTCTAGCTTCTTCTTCGATTTGCTTCTTACGTTCGTCTGATGATGCAATTCTATCATATTTACCCCAATTGTAATTAACTGCCTGAATTGATTTAATATCCATCAGATTGAATGTTCTATACCCATTTTTTAATGCTTTTTCGGTTTTAATTTCCGATGTATAGAACACCTTAGAAGATTCATTAATTTTAATTTTTGCTAAATCTAACTTTCTTACTTTTTTAGAATTAGATAAAACCTCATCATATATCTCTGCAATCTCTAATAGTTTGTTAGGTGGTATTGCATCTAACGATAATCCATGTAACTTACCTTCATCTGTATTTGGCCATTTGGGTTGAAGAACAAATACTAAGTATGGCTTTGATTTATTATCTTTTTTATATTTGATTTTTATCACCATACCCCTTTCCAATTTGGTTTTTGGTATTGGTGTGGGATCGGTTGTTTTCTTCAAATGAATATTATAGTAACTTGGCATTACTGAACCTTCTTCAACTTAGGTAATTGTAACTTAGGTAACTGTAATTGTACTTGCTTTGGTTCTAATTCCATTGTAGTTTCATCAAATAATTCACTCATTTTCTGAACCATTTTATCAAATGAAAAATTATCCTTACTCCACTTTCTGTGCTTACGAGATTTTTCTAAATACAATTTATAGTTATCAACCATATCTCTCATCACACCACCAGCTTTACTGTAATCTATTGTAAACCACTGAGCTTCTTTCATAAGAAAGTCATTAGCCGAGGATGGGTGTACATTCTCTAATTTACCATCAATTACATTAACAAACTCTGGATTAATAAAATCCATATGCCCACTCCAACCACTCACTATCATTGGTTTACCACTAATGGTTGCTTCCAATAAAGGTCTACCAAATCCCTCACCTTTTGTGAATGAAAGGTGAGCTTTCACCTTTGGGTGATTGTATAATGCATTCATTTCTGAATCACTCAAATCCGAATGTAATAAGTAAATTGGTGGTAATCTCTTAGAAGATATCTGTGATTTGATAATCTCAATATTCTGTTTTAATCTAACTCTATCTACAATAGATACAGAACCACCTGATGTTTTAAGAATTAAAGCTGGTGGATTTTGTTTATTCTTAAAAGCTTCTAAGAATGTGTAAATCAACCCACTAACATTTTTTCTATCATGTCCGAATTCACCACTCAACCAATGCCCCACAAATAAAAATGCAAATGATTCCTTTACATCAGATAGAACATCATTAATTCGATTCTCACTCGCTGCTTTTTCATTATATATGGTTAAATCAATACCTTCAAATAAAACACTAATTGGTGTTTCACATTTAAGTTGACCTACAATTTGTTGTGTTTTTTCATCTCTCTTGTCAAAGATAGTATTTTCTATCAATTCTTTTGTAAAATTAGATGATACAATCACCTGATTCATACGATTAATACCATCCATACACGATGGTGGCATAATTGTAGTTTCTACTCCAGCTGTTACACCAATGTTATATCTACCTATCGCTTGAAATTCGTTTGGAACTGTAATTTGTATCCAAATATCAGGTTTAGTATCAATTCGTTCAGTTATGACTCTACTCAACAAATCATCATCTTTACCTACCGATAGGGCATCCATTGGTGTTTGACCCCATTTCTGTGAAAGAATTTTGATATCCCACTCAGGCTTTGATATAATCAAGCCTCTTACAAAGTCACGTGAACGCGCCCCATACCCACTGCGTGTAGAGATGGGTGCTGAGATTATACATAATTTTTTATTTACAGTTTCCATAAGTTTATTTCTTGTCTTGGTTTCCAATTATCAAAAACGGTATCAATTGATTCTATAATACGTCTACCCATTTCTTTTGCACTCATACCACTTTGTTGTGAATTAATCCACTGAGAACCTTCTAACCCACATTCAATTCTTCTATCTTTGGGTGTATCATACCACTGTCTAATTGCTTTAACTGCATCTTCATATGAACACCTGTCATCAAAAATATATGGTGTAGGTGGTGAACCTTGTAACGAACGATTTGTTGGCCATATTGGGTTTACCCAACTACCCCAACTTAAATTTTGTGGTAATTTTTTTCTATCATGCAATGAGCCCAATTGAACATATTCATCGGCTGTAATATACTTACCATCAATTGTAAAGTTGCATTGGTCTTGCAATCCACCTGTTACATTTACAATAATCGGTGTACCAGCTCTCACCGATTCACAAGTACCCAATCCAAATCCTTCATTTGAAGCCATATTAATTGTAACATCAACACAATTATATAGTAAGTTCATTTCATCGGTAGATAGTTGGGAATGAGTAAATGATACATCATAATTAGGACAGATATTTCTGATAACTTCTCTTAAATCAGTACCATTATCATCAACAGGCTGAGTGTGCATTAGTAGTAATACTTCACTAGCTTCCGTTTTCGTAAGTGTATCACAAAATTCCTTATATGATAGAATTACATCACCTGGATTCTTTCTACGAATATTTCTGTTATTGTACAATACAATAAACTTTTTATCACTAATACCAAGTCGTTCTTTCATCTGAATAACATTTTGGTATTCATCGGAATCCATTGGTATTGGTCTAAATTTTTCGGATACACCATGTGGTACATATTTAATCTGCCAATCTTCATAATCTTCACCGAATTTTTTCACCACTCGTTTGTTTATTCCATAGGTTTGCTTTGAGATTGCCATTAATAAATCACAACTAGCATAAAACGGTGCGTTCCAATCTGGATCAGGTAAATCATCCCATATATTTAAGTATAGTATGGGAATGTGCCTACGAATTTCAGCTTCCATTGCGTACAACCAACCCCAAAATCTAGGGTCGGTAAAGTGTAGAATTGCGTCTGGATTTTCAGTAATGATTAGCTGTCTAATTAAATCTTGATTACCATAACCATCCATAGGTATAATCCTTACATTAGCATTATCAATACCCATTTCTTCATTTATTGATTCTGATAAATCGAAATATTTACCCTTATCTGGATGTTTTACAGCTGCTCCTACTTGTAGCCAATCATACTTATGTGCTGTATGTAGAACCAACTCCTTTGACATGGTTGCTATACCACTATGTAATCTTAAGTCATCACTTAAAAGTAATATTTTCTTCTTCTTCATTATGTAACTGTATTTGTTTTATATAAATATCATTTTGAATATTATTAATTTAAATATACCACTTTTTTTCCAAATCTCAAAAGAAGTTTTTCAAAGTATTTTTGCTCAGATGGTTTGATACCACCGAAATAGAAAATTCTGTCTGAATATTTCACAATACAATCATACTGATGTAACTTCTGAGTCGGATGATATGGTCTATCATAATAATCATCATCCATACCACTATACAAACTTTTAGGTGTATGTGCAGGATTATATTCAGTATACCTAAATCCTAACTCTAAGGCATACTTTCTTACCCACCGTTCGCAACCATCAGTGTTACCCCTAGTTATTATATTAGTATTAACACCAAATGATTGTTTTATCTTAAAAAGAAAATCTTTTATTTGTAATGAGTTTTCATATCGAGGCGAACCTATTATCGAAATGTTCATATGTTTCCCTAAGTTCCTGTTGTACTTTATTCCAATATGCTTCTGTAGCACTTTTTTGAGCCCAGTTTGGGCCGCCGTTCCATGCTCTTGCAATTTCTTCATAATTAGCGTTTTTGTGATGATAGTTACTAACTATTTTAAATATCTCAATAGATTTTTTTCTACTCCACCTATCAGTTAAAGTGTATGAAATATTTGAATTTTGTAACTTTAAAATTCTGTTACATTCTTTCAACATTATAGGTCTGATTTGAAGACACCCAGCAGCTTGCTCTCTTTTACAGTAAGCTGAATCATTACCACGACTCTCCACCATAATCATAGCCTCAATTAATGGGTTTAAGTCAGATTTTACCTCAGTTACTTCATCAACTCTAGCTTCTTTCAAATCAAGTTGAATTGTAGGTTCTACTACTACATTACTATCAATGGTGTAACCAATGATTAGTGGTAATATTAGTAAAATGTGTTTCATAATTTGTGTCTGTTTTGTTTTGGACATTTTTCGTAGTCATCTTTGAATGGGCAGTAGCGACAATTCTTCCCATTTTTACCAGCCATTGCAGGAAACTCAGATTCAGTTCTGTAGCTACCATCTTCATTGAAGGAGTTTCTTATGAAATTTTCAAAGTTTTCGGAGATTTTTTTGATGGTGGGCTTTCCATTTGAAGGTGTGAATTGTTGAACTCTAGATTCTGAAAACATCATACCCTCATTCATCTTTCGTTTTACAATAAAATACTTTACATTAATTTTATCTAATGGATACCCAAATTGCTCTGATAGATATTTTTTATACAATATTAACTGTGCAGTCTTTGTTTTATCAGCTTTTTGATATTTATTCCACCCATTTGTTGATGTTTTAATATCCCAAATTATGAGTTTACTTTCATACACATCTTCAAATACCAAATCTAAAAACCCCATCATATTTACATTATGACTTTCAATAGCTTTTATGTAAATTGGTAATTCAATAGCGAGTAATCTAAGTTGACGAGTACTGAAATAATCAAGTCTATTCTTTATTATATAACTTAAAATTTCTATACCATCTTCTAAGAATTCTCTCATCTCAGATGGGTTACTGAAATCCGAGCCATGTTTGGTTTTAAGAGTAGTATATTCGGAAACCATACTCTGATATAAAATCTCACCCAAATTTAACTCAGATGCTTCTTTTATTGATTTGTTGTACAAAACATCTAACCAACTTTGGATAGTTTCGTGCATTGCAGTTCCAAATACCAAATGCATTGATGGGTTAAATTCCTTATTACCATCTATGTATGTGAGCCTCCATTGGTGAGGACATGTTGAATACATTGTATACTGTGAATACGATACTTTAACATCACCCTCTTTGGGCTCGTTGATGTTAAACTTGAACACATTGTTTATATTACTACTTTTCATACAGTAAATATAATGATAATAATTGAATTATACAATTATCAATATTAAAAATATGTTAATTTATTTACCCCACTTTTTTCGTTGGACTATTTGAGATATTACACCGTAAACGGCTAGGTCTTGGTAAGTATCTTCAACACTCTCACCAACTGTATCAGGTTGTCCGAAAATTACAAGCTGTTTTAGTCTATTGATTTTATCATTTTTACGAAACCACAACCCAGACAATGCAAGTTTTATATCTTGATTACTTTCAAGTTGTGTTCCAACTGATATATTATCAGGCCCATAATTCATTTGTTTACGAGCAAATATATCATACATTTCATCCAATATTTTTTTAAACTCACCCATCATCTCGGGGTAATGAAATTCACAGAAATCTATTGGTGATATGTTTGTAATCTCATCACTTTCATTGGAAGAGTGAATTACCTTTGTCTTTGCTTCTTTAATATTATCCATTTAGTTGTTTGGTTATTAGGTGAGATTTAATTTCTTTAGAACTATGTATGTTGACGTTGAAATGCCTTTCCAGCATTTCTAACCTATCCTCTGCATCAGCTAGTGATTTAAGAGCATCTTCGGCATTTCTGTAAAAATCATCAGTAGAATGATCTCCAATACCAACACCATTTTGTATCAATAGTTCTAAACTCAAAAGAGCTTTACTTTTATCAGCTTCAGCTGATAACTTTAGCATTTGTAATACTCGGTTCATTTCATTAATCCTTTTATTTGCTTTTCTGTTAATCCATATTTTTTTAATATAGAAGTTACTTCATCAGTTGGTAATAACTCTAAATAGTCTTCAATTTCCCTATACGATACTTTATACCAATTTGATAAATATTTCAACAACTCAGTATTGTACTTACTCTCAGTTGGGCCTTTTATGTATTTATCAAAAGATTTTTTCTTAGGTAAGATATCTAAGTAAAGTTTGTAAACCTCTCTTGGTGTTACATTTTTATTTACCGTATATTTTTGTAGAAGATCTACGATTGGAAGTAGTTCTATATTCATACTCAAAAACCGATTTATCTTAAATGGTGAGAATGATTTTTTATCTACTTCAGATAAAGATTCCCAAGGAATTTTCTTTTCCTTTATTCCACTTAAATGCTCAAAAATGGTTTTTGCTTTTATCGTACCTTCACTCTTCTTAGCCATTAAGATAGTAATTCTTTAGGTAAGAATCGTTCTGATATATTACCACAATCAACACATCTAATCACTGGAATTGGTAGCATTGATTTTTGCCCATTTGGTGATTTTACAGCTGGTATTTCTTTGAACATCATAACTTCTTCGAATAGAATTCCATCACAATTTTCACACCTCACAGTATCTAATTTAGATGGATCTATATTAAGTTGGGGTTTTTGTTGATTTTTATTCATGTTGATAACTTTACCGTTTCCCATAGTTTATTTATTTTGATTTGATCCTGTTACTTCATTGGGATTGTAATCATCCCAATATATAAATATTTGATTACTTTTCAAATTATTTGGAATTTTGAGATTTAATATCCATTAATATGTTTAAAATCATAGCCATTACTGTAATTTCACGATCTACAACATTAGCTTCCTGATACTGTGCTTCTGCGATTCTTAAAATAACATTACCCACCTTACCATTTGCATACTCATCTACATTATCATACAAAAATCTGTAAAATGGTGTGAAGTCTCTAACCTTTGAATTAGCAATAATCTCTCTTATGGCTCTAAATGAATCTTTTAGATTAGCATTTGATGTCAAAACAGATAGTACTTCATCCATATAATTCGCTTGAAGTGTTGAAGTTGTATCAATTTTTATACAGTTATCCACAACCTGTCTCTGAGCTGCGTTTAAAACTCTACGAATATCAGGATAACCACTATTTACCAATGTTACTAAATCTTTCATTTCATACTGAACACCCTCTAAATCTAAGATTTCTTTCAATCTAATTGCGACTTCTTTCCTAGATGGTGGTGTAATAGCGAATGTTTGACATCTACTCTGAATAGGGTCAATGATTTTTTCTACATAATTACAAGTCAAAATGAATCTTGTAGTTTTAGAAAAAGTTTCCATTAGATTGCGAAGTGCAGCTTGAGCATTTGGTGTAAGATAATCGGATTCATCTAAGATGATTATTTTCCACTTGCGAAACCCCATAGAAGATGCAAACCCCCTAATCTTATCTCTTACCGTATCTACATTGTTTTCATCCGATGCATTAATGTACATTACATCACAATCCATTTGGTTAGTGATGATTTTTGCTAATGTAGTTTTACCTGTACCAGCTACTCCATAAAGTAAAAGATGTGGTACATCCTCATTCTCAATGTAAATCTTTACTTTTTCAATAATATGTTCATTACCAACATAACCATCTAATCCATCTGGCCTGTATTTTTCGACCCAGAGGCTATTTTCGTTTTTATTCATCATCTTCCAACTTCTTTTAATCTATTATTTTTAAATGATTCCCAATCCATACCTATACCATCTATGTAAAATAAGTTATCAGGTTTTAACCTACCATCTGAATGTAATTTAGAGTATCGTTTAATTGCCTGTCTTTTCCACCAATTACTAATGTAATCTACACCATCTATGAACTTTTTCTTCATAACCAATTCAGATTCATCTATTTCACTTCGGAGGAACTCACACCCATTTTCATACATCATCGCAAGATATACACCCCGTTTAAAACCATGATTGTATTGTGATGATTTTATACCACATTCTTGAAGTATCTTACCCAATATCTTTTGTTTGATACCACTCACAGGCCCACTAGCTCCTTCGCCAGTTCCCATATTCTTACCATTACGAATTCTTTCATTAGTGATAGCTTCTTGATACCATTCAGAACGGTTTTCCTTCAGCCATTGGTGCCAAGGGTCATAGAACTTATCATCAGGTTTAATCGAAATTTTACCTGCTGATTCACCCAATGTTTTGAAATGTGGTATACCATTGTATTGTGAGTGAATACCATATAATGATGTAGTTCCTACTGCTATCAGAGTCTGACCATATTTTTCTTTCCAATAAGTTCTAATTTCAGGTACAGTTGTCATCATAGCGATTAACTTACCACCTAAGAAATTATATCCCAATGGTTGAGTACATACAATAGTAGATGCGATTGTGGTATGATTGAGTTTACCTTTTTTAAATTTATCATCCTTAGTCCACCCAATATATTTATCTCTAACTGCGATTGATGTAACATCCGATGCAAGTGATATTTGACCTAAGAGTTTACCACTCTTTCTATCCTTAACATTGATTTTAACATTACGACCAGGATTAGCAACAAATGACATGGTATGTATCATTTTACGAATGTAAGTCCACTTTGTAGCTTCGCTAGAATCTTCTACAATTTCAACATACGGTTCTAACTCTTCAATTTCGTTGATAGTTTGTTCTAAGTTGAAAATATCAGTAGGTTTCCACTGAATATCGTATAAAGATGCAATTTGGGATTTATCTCTAATCATAGATGATTCATTGAGTTCAACCCATTTCTTGTATAGAGTCTGCTCTTCAACACTCATAGAGGATAGGTAATCCATATTTTTGATTAACAATTCTCTTTGAATTTCAAAATCAAACTCTGGTATATCAGGTGTAGTATCCCAAAAGTTCATACTTTACTCTTATTTTATTTGTACTAAATAGTAGCTACTATTAATAGTATCGGTTTGAAATGAAGCATGTGCCAACCCCTGCGATGAAATTTTCAAAGAAGCTGATTTAGAACCTCTATTTGCGTTTAATATTTCCTTCAAATACTTAGCTGAGAACGATATTGGTTGAATATCATTTTCACATTTACAATCAACATTAATAGAAATTCTGTTAGTATTGATAGTAGAATATCCTAACACAACTACACCTTTACCATCACTACAACTAAAGGTAAATGTATCGGAATGGTTCAATGCTGCTTTAGATTTAATAAAAATAGATGTAAAATCATCATTCAAAGTAATTTCAGCATCAAAGGAAGGTAGTTGTTTCAATTCAGGAACAACTGGAATTACAGATGTATCAGCAAGCATATAGTTTACAGATGTATTTTTATCTGAGAACTTAATAGATGCTTTATCTGAAGTTACATTTACGGTTGAATCCAAAACCCCCAAAAGAGCTTTTAGTTGAGATGTGGTAAAAATTGCAAACTCGCCATTAGGGAATTCAGTTTCGGTTGATGTTAATTTACCTAACAAAGTTTTATCATCTGAAATGAAATTAACACTCATTTCACTATCAGTAGATTCAATTTTTACTGATTCCACTTCACCACCAAGGTTATATCTGTTGATGAAATTTTCAATACTTGCTTTGTTCATAAGTTGTTTTTATTTAAGTTTAATTATACAAATATACGAATTTATTTTCAAACACACAAATCAAAAATTAAAGAATTGAGATGCCGTTTCTAAATTTGCGTTTGGAGTTTCCCACGATAATGCTTTGTAGAAGTCATCTAATTTGTTTTTCAATTCACTATCCCAAATTAAATCATAATCTACATAGGTTTCTACTAAATCTAAAATTTCTTTCGGATCATTATAGCCAGTAAACCCTATTGAGTCCAGTCCCAAAGGATTACTTCTCAGATATACAAATTTAATCTTATCACCATCTTTAATTGGTTCATATTTGTAAGGTGTATTGAAGTGTTTGAGTAATTTATTGTAAGTAATAGCAGCTTTAACGTGAGCTGGTGTTCCTTTCATAAATTCACCTAATGCTTGATTTTCAAATTCATACTTACTCATATCCTTTACCGCTGAGTTCTTAGCAATATCTGTAAAATACTGCTTAACCATATCATCCTTATATCTGAGAATTTTAGCATCAATATCGGATTTAGGTTCGTCCTTTAGAATGTCCATCAATACCGTTGACATTACTTCTTTGAAATAAGTTGGGAATGAACTTCGTTTTACATCCAATCCTTTGACATCTAACTTATCACAATTTACGGTGTTGTCGTTGATAATCCATTGAGCATATCTTTTCTTTGATACCCAAAATCCACCTTTGGCAATTGTTTCTTGTTTGATATCAAATCGATGTGAATCTACATTGAACATCTTTTTTGCCATTGTGTCGTACACCAAATTGATATGGTCTTGTACCTCTTTAGCTACGGATAGGATTGCAGGAATCATCTGTTCATCCGAATTAACATCAATGTTTGGATTCCTAGCTTTTACCAATGGTGCGGCTTCGTAGAATACTGAGTCAGTATCTGTATACACATTATAGTCTGCTTCCTGACCAATGTTCTTAATATAATATTGGTTAGCAATCATCTCAGTAGTTTTGATTACAGTTTGACCTGTAAGTGTAACTGCCTCTGCATTGTCAACATCATAGAATCTGAAAGCAGGTAGTCCTAATACACCATAGAGTGAATTCAACATAATCTTCTGTACTAATTGGCGTTGAGAATAAAACTTATAAAGTTCGTCATCTCCCTCCTTACCATACTTCTTCATTAAGTCTTTGTACTCAACCCTCTTATCAAACCATACATTCAGAATCTCAGGTATCACCCCAACCTTTTCTTGTGTATAGATTACACCATTTGACGCAACTGAAAAGTTCATCTTAGTGATGAAGTCCATAAACTTATCTCTGTCCATTGGTGGGTATTGTTTACCCTTTGTATCAGTAATAAGATACTCATTGAGTTTAGCCTTCATATGGGATTCTGCACTATAACCATGAACCTTACCCAACTTTGTTTCTGGTGAAATGTTGATGGTCATAATAATTGATGGATACAGAGATGTTAAGTCCAAATCATACACCCACTTATAAAGACCTGGTTTGGGTTGTTTCACATATGCACCTGTAAACTTATCTTCACCATCCGAACCATCTTCTTTCCGATTCCTTCTCATTGGTCTATCAGGTGCAACCCTACCACTCCGTCTTAGGAATGTTAAAATCGCACCTTCTAACCACTTTGATGAAAATAGAAAATCTTCATAAGAAACATGCCCAGCATGACAAATCGCCCTAGCTAATTCAATAAACTGAAGTTTTCTATCCATCTCAACTACCAACTCAACATCCACCAAGTTGTACTCAATGAACTTTTCTAAATCATCTCTGAACAATTGGTCTAAGTTACCATCGTACTCAACCTTACCCTTACCCAATTCCAACCGAGCGATTGTGTCTAATCGGTAGTTTGGATAATCTGTATATGTGAAGTTTCTGAACAATGCAATATAGTCCAATGCGGATACACCTGCAATAATGTATCTCTTTCTAAATTTATTCCAACTAACTTTACCGATTGGTGATAATCTATTAGCAACTGAAGTTCCTAACAATCTTTTCAGTCGGTTATAAAGATAAGTGACATCAAAGAAATCAATGTTCCACCCAGTTATGATAGTAGGGGATATCTCTTCCCACTTATTTACAAACGATGTCAACATCCCCTCTTCGTTTTTAAACGATCGGACTTGTGCTCCTTTGATGGTTTTGTTTATCTCATCACCATCGTTTACAACATAAACAAAGTAGTCATTTGTTGCTGAGTTGTGGAATGCTACCGATGTCATAGCGTTATTGGCTTCATTTACATCAGGCAGTCCTGAGTTCATCTCAACCTCAATATCAAAAGTCATAATTACATGCCCCTTTGATACCTCATCTGAATCACCATACTCATCAATCAGAAAACGAGTTACCTCATTCACATCTGATTCATATAGTTTTAAATTATCCTCTTTTTTCCAATAGTTAATCTTCTTTAACCTCTCACCATAGATTGATTCATACGAACCATTTCCATCTCTTACATAAGCATAGTTTCGGTACTTCTTTGTAAAATAACCTTTTGTATCATCCCAACAATGAATGATACCACCTTCTTTTTCGTAATATGCGTTTTGATACATTAACTATTTTTTATTTCTCTCAACCAACCCCAAGTTGTTCCGTTTATTATTCGATTCTCTATTGTTTTCCAATCACATTTTTCTACACAATACTCAAAATCTCTAAGTAAGTCCTCTGAGGTTCTCATAGAATCATCTGATACTATCTCATATGTTTTTCCCTTAAATGTAAAAGTTACCATAATATACGAATTATTCTTCAAATATCCAATTAATCAACCCATTCGTAACCAGATTTTGTTAATCTGATATTTGGATGTGTTCTTAATCTATTTCTATAAATATTGAATGGAATACCACGTCCCCAATTTAAATACTCTACAAGATTAGCTTTTGAAACACTTTTTACTTTCTTTATGTATTCTACAATTTTCTTATAACCTTCAGCATCTTCACCAACCATTTTTAACTTAGATTCAGCTTCAACAAAGTGTGGTATGTAATAATTTTTAACAATAGATTCATAGGAGTTATCCTCACCCATAATTTTACACTTTTCTGAATATTCATGTCTAAGGGAATTATCATCCAAAACTTTATTAATCATAGTTTGAAATTCAGAATCAGTTTTAAAATATAAACCAGCATCTTTACTATATTGTGAGTAATAATCGGCATCATAAAATACATATGGAACTCCAACTGCCATCCCATCACCAGCTGAGTTTGCCCAACCTGTGTGATACGATTGTCCACAAACTCCTACCCAACATTTTGATAATTCGGTAAAATATCCTTGTCTATCGAATTTATCAATATAGATATACTCCCTATCTTTTGAATCTGCCAATGGGACCCAAACTCTAAAATCTTTACGAGTCTCCCATAGTTTATCCATTTGAAGTAAAAACCAATCGTAACTCTTATATGAATTAGCTCTATGATTAAAAACAATAATTTTTGGTTCAGTTTGTGGTTCTTTTCTAGGACCCTCTACATTATCCCAACCACGAGGTGTAGGAATTAGTTTTTCTTCAAGTATTTCAATATCTGAATCAGGTAAACACAATTTAGCGTTTTTAATAATTGTATCCTTTACCGCTTGTGAATTAACACCACAAGTGTTCATTGACATTAACCCAGCATAATGATGCCTTAATAAACTAGCTTCATATTTTGTAGTGGCTGGTATTTCAATGTAAGCACTATACCCAAATATCACAGGTCTTTGATTTGTAGTATTATAGAAATGATTTTCTAAAAGTAATGTGTGTTCTGGTAAGTAACTATATACAAAATCCCAATCTTTATTCTTATAATCCGTAATTTTCTTTATAGCAAATGTATCAAAATGCTGGCGCATTTCGTTTGGATAGGTTGGTTGTTTATATAAAACCTGTTCAGTATTTTCATATTGAAAACCAGGCACTATTTCAGGAGTTAAAATTGTAAAATGAATATCTGGTCTATGCTTTGTCAAATACTTTAAAATATTCGACATAATAATGTAAAAACTATCCTTATAAAAATCTTTTTGAAATGTAATATTTGGATATATCAAACATCTATATTTGTATTCCTTAGATGCAGATGGGTCTGTGAAAAATTCACTCATATGATTATTTTTTATTTAAGTATCGTTCAGCTTTACGAATCCATCCTTTAAAAGTATAAATGTTATCTTCATACTTTTCAATCAAATCATCATCGTTAGTTAATTTAATTTCAGTTTCTGATTTGATTATCATAGCTTCACAAGCATCAATAAAATTACCACCATCATTTACAATGTTTCTCTCCTCATCATCACTAATGTAACCATTATATTTAGAGGAAATTGGAAACCAATATGAAAATTCTTTTTTAGGAGTTTTACTACGGAATGCCAAATGATGGCTTTCAAAATTTTCAGTTGTAACAAAATTTTTATCATGAGGACAATAGTATAATGTAGTACCTTCAAATCCTAAAATATCAGTTAAGTACTTTCTAGCCTCACTTCTAGACCAAAGTCCTGTATCCGATGCTGTGGTTTCATCTTTTACCTTATCGATAAATGCTTTATTTAAAAACACTTTATCAATATTATTGAATCTATGAATTGTACCAGAAGAACCTGCCAAAAAATCCGATACATTATCTTTGTAATATGGTTTAAAATTAGCACACATAACATCAATAATACCCTCTATCCAATTTGTTATAGGTTGGGTTGATGGTTTTGTTTGAATTGCCAATCTTGTAAGGTTAACAAATTGGTCTTTTGTTTTAAATAGTAATTTTTCTAAACGCTTTTGCTTATCTATCAATGAATCATACTCTGATTTTTTTGCATCAGTAAGAGATTGTACATCAATTACATTAGCATCTTTAAGTATTTGGTCAGCGCTTTCCTTAAATTCACCTGCCCAATCTTTTATAAGTTTGTTTAGTTGAGATAATTTAGTTTTAAAAGTTGAACTTGTAGAATGGTTTGCAATATGAATTAAATCTTGAACTACATCTTGTAAATCATCCAATGATTCATATTTTAGTGATTTAAATATAGAAACCCATTTGTTTACTACATCAGGTTCAATTCCATAAGTTTTCCAATAATCATTACCATTCAAAGTGGTATCATTGTTTCTTAAACTATTAAAGTTTATTGATGGTTTTTTGAAGTTGTAAACTCCATTTTTAGTATCATGTTCAATAAAGGATATGAGTGTGTTATAAAAATAAACCAAATACTGGTCATAGTTCATATCTTTATAATCTTTACTACGAATGTTGTAATAAAATGTATTTGGAAGAGTACCACTTGGGAATCTATCACTACCAGTCTGATTAAAGAAAGGAATCTTTGGTACTATTTCGGATAAAGGATATTGGTTTTTGGTAAATTTTACAGAATCATTATCATCTATGTAAGATTCTACCAATTCATATTCTCTATTATATAATACCTCATTAATGGGAGAACCATTACATTCAGATTTTGTTCTCTGAGCATTTGAGTGAGATGATAAGTGTTCGTTTCGTTTACGAATTAGTTGAGATGCACCCTGTCCATCCGTAAAATGAAGTTGTCCAACTAAAACTCTTTTTTGATTTGATTCAACAGCGTTCTTAATTACACTACTAAATGCACAAAGGTCTTTTAAAGTAAAAGTTTCCTCATTCCAAACTTTTACAAAATCTCTAATAGATGACCAAATTGGTGAATATGAATAATCATAACTTTCTTCATCCTTTTTAGTAATTACATCAAGTGTATCATCTAAAAAGAATGTTTTTTTCTCCCCATCTTTGGATGTCAAAGTACCATGTTGACCATCATAACAATAAGTAATACCATTAAATGGCTTATCAACCCTAATAACAATATCAGCATTTGGGAGTGTGTTTCCTTCTAAAGTATCAAACAATTGAGTTTGTTGATATGCCCCAGTTTGTCTTTCAGCCAATGTTTGTTCTGAAGGTCTTACTACAAAAATTCTATGTCCAATTTTACGAGTAACACCATCTGCTGCAATTGGCGAATCATAATGTTTATAAATTTCTTTAACTGAATCAGATGTTAAATCTGCTTCAAATGGAATTGTTAGTTTTGACTTGGATTCTGATAATTTAGAATGTGTCTCTTTTAAATAGTTAAGTAACTTAACATCATCCGATGATGTAAATGAAATTCTAGTAGATTCATTCATTTTAATTAATTTTAAGGTTTACTAATATTTTCATAGGTAGACTAATTCCAATTGTTTTACAAGTATAAGAATATTTTTTGAATTATCCAAATGATTTACCAAAAATTTATTTCGTTTGATTCTTCAGGTGGATATGTATCGTGTCTGATAACATCCATATTGTAATCTCTTGTTGATTTGGGATATGGTTGAATCTCATGCTTCAACCTTTTCATCAAATCTTTTTTCTCTTTTTTGTTTTGTGCAATAATCTGAATGTATCTATGTTTTGGTGGTTCTTCTCTTCTCCAAAACTCTTTGTACCCATCCTTACCGATTTCTCTTTTTAAGTGTTCTAAATTACCACTACCCCAATTGTTGAATACAGTTCTACTATGAATCCATTGATATGGGTCTTTTGTAAGTGAGATACCCCAATTAGGCATTAGAGCAATATCAGTATTCAAACCTTGATATATCCAATTAGTTGCCTGATAGATACCACCCAAATGTTCTTGTCCATTATCGGCATATGAAAGTAGAACTTTGATATTTTTATCGTTTTCTTTAATCCATTTAAATGTTTTAGATAATGCGTTTGATTCGATATTAGAACCATACCCATCATCAACATATAAACGAGTCAATTCTAAGATGTTATCTTTGGTTAAACCCTCACAAACTGAAGTAGGTGCTTTTGCTCCGACTGGGAATCCGTAGATAGCAACTCCCACTAATTTATTACTATTTCCAAATACATCTTTTTCATCATTATGATAGTAGATACCCAATGAATACCGACATGAAGTCCAGGCGTGTGTATAATGCTTTTTGATAATCATATCTTTAGCGATAGATTTGGCTATTGGTGCTACACTAACCCTACTAGCATCTACATAATGTTTACCGTCTTCTTTCATCTAAATTGTTCAAAACTACCAACAAGTAAATGAGTCCAAGTTTCATTCCGTATTATTCTTCGAATATTAGCTGAGGAAACACCGTTATTTCTAGCTAACACTTTTATATTCCGATGCCCAATATTCCACAACCACCTAATGTATTTAACCTGCTCTTCTGTTAATTTATGAGCAGGGTGAGATTCACCACGAAGTACCATATTAATCTGTTAAGTACTTAGATACATTTGGTTTAAAGTAATTAGGCCCTTTCATTATCTTACCATCTTCTCTATAAATGGGTTTACCATCCTCACCTAATTTACTCATATTAGAACGATGTACTTCATTAAAAACATCTGTTATTATATGCTGCATTCCATGTGATACTATAGAACCAAATATGATATAAAGTTGGTCTGTTAGTGCATCTGCTATTTCTACTAAATCACCGTTTTTACAAGCATCATAATATTCTTCAAGTTCTTCTTTCCCCAATTTATATCTCAACTCATAATCTGCTTCTGAGATTAAGTTTGGTGTTTGATTAATGGTAGAATTATATACGGTTTGAAACTCTTCTAATTGATTTAATTGTTCTTTCATAACTACTAATATACTAAATTATTTTCTATTTTACAAATTTATTGTGCAGCTTGGATAAGTGTTTCTTTTGTTTGAATACCAACAAACCTTCTTACTTCACTATTACCATTCATTAATAGGATGGTAGGAACACTTCTAATACCATAATTACTTGCCATTTCATAGTTTGTATCTACATCAATTTTTTCAACTGGAATTGTAGATGATACTTCATTCATAATTGGTGATTGAGTTTTACATGGATTACACCAAGCTCCATAAAAATACAAATATCTCATTTTTTACCCTTTGTTAAACAATTTAAACATATATTATACAATGATAACGCTAACGGTATAGTATTACCACAATGTATACATTTATTAGTACTCTCTTTATTTACTTTATCCATCGCAGCTAAGGCAGTTTGGATCAGTTGCTTTTGTTGCGATGTCTCCCCTAAGAACACTTTCAGTTCTCATATAGTATAAAGTTTTTATACCTTGCTTCCATGCCTCTAAATGAACTGAATTTATCCATTTTGGTGTTGCTTCCAATGGAAATGCTAGATTAAGTGATACTGACTGGTCAATATATTGTTGTCTTACACCAGCCTGTCTTACTAATTCAAGTTGGTTGATTTCTTTAAATGTTTTGAATACATCCTTTACTTTATCAAATTCTTTATTTTCAAAATCATTGATATCATTTCTTAAATCATAAAGTTTACCATCACAATATGCCCAATTATCCAATTCATCAATTCCTTGAATTGAACCACCATCGGCTAATATTTTATCCCAAGTTTCTTTAGTATTGATACCCACTTTTCTAAGTACCCTTTCTAATTCTTTATTCTTGCGAATGAAAGTTCCCTTTGCCGTTTGTTCAGTAAATACATTAGCCGCCCACGGTTCAATACCAGGAGAAACATTACCACTTAATTTTGAATTTGATACGGTTGGGGCAATTGCTCTAAGATGAGTATTTCTCATACCAGTACCTACACACCATAAAGGTTCACCATATTGTAATGCTAAATCTCTAGATGCCCTCTCAGATTCAATCTTTATTTGAGAAAAAATCTTTCTGGTTTCAAACTGAGCTGCTAGAGAATCGAATGGGATACCATTTTGTTGTAAATATGTATGCCATCCCAATACTCCCAATCCTAATGCTCTACCCCTTTCAGCTGAACGAACTGAGTTCTCAAAACCTCTCATATTTTTGGCTCTCTGAATAAATTCTTCCAACACACCATCCAAAAACCAAATTGAAGTATAAACTAAATCAGTATCTTTCCACTCGTGATATTTAGATAAATTCAAAGATGAAAGGCAACATACAAATGAATGGGATTCATCGGTGTGAAGTGTGATTTCACTACAAATATTAGTCATATAAACTTTAAGAGAATTTTGTTTATATGCCTCTGGGTTTTGTTTATTAACATTACCCTTATACATAATATACGGTTCACCTGTAGCCTTTCTCTTTTGAAGTACCTTACCCCATCTACGTCTAGCTTCAGCATCACCATCCTCTAATTTTCTCATAAACTTATCACCAACTACCACACATTGATGTAAGTTCAAACACTGTCGGTTTACATCACCCTTTGGTTCTCTAATTTCAATCCACTCATCAAAATCATCATGTTCTATATTCAAATTAACGGATGCAGCCCCCCTGCGAACACTACCTTGATTTGTTGCTAGAATAGTAGAATCATAAATCTTAGCAAATGGAACAACACCATCTGATGTTCCGTTTTGGTTAATTACACTACCCGCTGGTCTAATCATATTTATACCAATTCCTACTCCACCACCATGCTTAGCAAGTAACATCATTTCAAGATTTTTTTGACCAATTTCTTGAATAGAATCACCTACATCAATTCCGAAACAACTTATAGGTAAACCTCTATCAGTACCCGTGTTAGATAATACAGGTGTTGCTAAATTAAGCCACCCTCTCCATATATAATCAAAAAATTTTGATGCCAATTGTGGTTTCTGTAATCTTCTAGCAACCGAAGTAGCTACTCTCCAATATGCATCTTTCGGCGTTTCACCATCTAAGAGATATCCCTTACTAATCGTTTTCACATAAATTTCTGTGTTACCCCACTCGGGATAATCAACACCAACTTCCCAACCTAATTCTTCTCCGTAATTCTTCATACTCATTACCAAATATCGTTAAAATCTTCACCCTCACCAGCCTTAGAATAATCAGTGGGTCTTATAGCGAAAAAATCAGTGTGTGTCGTACCACCCGTCAAATTGTAAAACCAATCTAATTCATCAGCTGATTTAGCGTTAAAGTTAAACAAAGGTTCATACCCCAATTCTTTTAACTTTTCATTTGCTCTCTTTCTGATAAAATTCTTCAAATCAGATGCTTTTAGATTCTCTAAATCACCCATCTCAAACATTTTATCAATGAACTTTTCTTCCATCTCAACAATGAGTTTTGCAGCTTCTTCAACGGAATCTCTAGCGGAATCTTTTAATTCTGGATATTCATTACACATATGATTGAATAAATAGCACCCCATCTTTGAATGAAGTGATTCATCTCTTACACTCCATTTCATCTGCTGGCCAATTCCTTTCAATAGATTTCTCATTTGAAAGGAATATAGCACAGCAAAGGAACTATATAATGATACACCTTCTGCGAATGCGCTGAATATAGCTAACGATTTTGCCACTTCCTTCCTCGCATCTGGATTTGAAAATAAATCCTCACTTGTCCAATCTGCCGTTGTGGTGGTTAGATACTCAAACTTTTCTGCAATCGCAGGTTCGTGTAAGAATGCCTGAAAATCATCCAAACCTAAAGTTTCATTCAAATATGAATATGCAGCTGCGTGGATAGTTTCCTGTGAACCAAACATCATTGCCATTTGTCTGATTTCATGCTTAGGAAACCATCTAGTAACCATATTAGTCCAATAATCTGAAACTGCACATTCAGTTTGTGCAAATCCCAATAAAATGTTACCAACTAAATTTTTTTCTGATTTGTTTAGATTTTCATTCCAATCCTTTATATCACCCTGCATCGGAATTTCTGTGTGCAACCAAAAGGCCTGAGCCTGCTTTAACCAACCTTCGGTGAAATATATTGGATATTCAAATGGTTTAAAGGGTATTCGTTCTTTAAATAATCCCATTACATTCCTTATATTATTATGTTAAACTTTTGTTGTGGTGAATATAAATAGTAATTTAAACATTAATATCACCACGTAATTCATTATATTTTTGAAGTAAATTCTTTCTGACAATACTACCACCATTATTCATCTCACTCTGTGTTTTCTTACCATCAATACTATCATCAGAAAATATTTGGATTCTACCATTACTCATATTTGCTTTCGATGGGAATGTCATACCATCAGGCCCAAATCTATTTTTGATTACATGCCACCTTCCAGTTCCAGCTAATTTATCTTCAATTTTTCTACTCAATGAAACAACAAAGTCTGCTGTCATCAATTTAGAGAATGAACCTGCGATTTTTGTACCTGTAATAATATCATCATCAGCTCCACTTCTATTGATTTGAGATGCTGTGAATAATGGAGCTTCGTACTCACCCGCAACACCTCTGAGTGATTCTATAATCTCTTCTAATTCTTCATGTCGGTCTTTTCTACTATTACCTTTAATCAAATCAGCATAGTCGACAATAATTAAATCGGGTTTTTTACCCTGTAGAATAAGTTTATCTAAAGATGCCCTAATAGCATTTACAGATGCAGTTTTTGTAGGCCAATGTTTTATTATCAATTCACCCGGTAATTTATCAATATTAAGTCTAATATCTTCTACATTATATTTTAAGTTTGGAACTGCGATTCCCGTTAAAACAGCATCATATCTTTGACCTACATAACCTTCATTCAATTCCAAAGTATAGTGAACTACTGTTTTATTACAGTACAATGCAGATATACCAATGTTTATTAACCCCCAAGATTTTCCAATTCCAGGTGGTGCTGCGAGTATTATCAACTCACCTTTACCAAAGCCACCATCGACAATTTCATTAATGACATCCCAACCAGTTGGAATTACATCTCTAACAGCAGATTCATATCGTTCGGTGATATTTAATTTATACTCATGCCCAATATTAGTATCTTGGCCAGCTTTCATTGCAGAATCAATCTTAGATTTAATGATATCAAACTTACCATTTTCTAATAATTCAACTGATTCTAAAATTGCGTTTTTTACTTCTTGGTTTTTACAGAATTCTAATACCTTCTCTTTTACATAATCTAAATCATCAGATTCTAAATTATTCCAAACCTGTTTCAGATTATCTATAACAGAATGTCGTAATACATCACTCTCTAACCTATCTACTTCAGTCTTAAATACATCCAAAGTAGGTAAGCGGTTATATTTATCAAAGTGAGATAGAACTTGCTTTACAATCCATTCGTTTGCTTCTGAATCGAAATATTCAGGCTTTATGATATCATATACAGTTTGTAGGAATATTTTATCTGATAATAAAGAAGATATTATTTTAATCTGAAATGATGTTCCGAATCGCTGTCCAAATGTAGATACACTCATATAATTTTATTTTTACAAATATACAAACTAAGTATTAATTTACCAAAACTTATTTTTGATTTCTACTTTGTTTTGAGTATTTATCCAAATCACTCCAAGTGTTCATTAACCAAATTTCTACATTCTTAAAAGCTGTATATAATTTATCAATCATAAACTCTTTTTTGAACTGAAATGAATTTAGTCCATTTATCGGTGAGTTAATGATATTTCTTATGTTTGATTTTATAGAAGTACTAATATCAGGATTTGATAGTTGCATTAGATTGTAGTTAAGAGTTAATACATCTTTATTTTCTAAGATTTTGTTTTTAAGTTTCTCATCATCCATTCGATAGACCTTCTCTAACAAAGTATCTAATTCCAATGGTTCATTTTGTAAAAACTCTAACTTATTAACAATAGTTTTAGGGCCGATACCCTTAACACCTGGTATATTATCAGATGTATCACCATCGAAAGTACGATAAAATACTAAATTGTGTGCTGGAACTCCATACAACTCTTTCACATCATCCTTACCCATCAATTTCTTTTTGGTAGGTAGATATACTGATATTCTATCATCTACTAATTGTAAAAAATCTTTATCCGATGATATAATTAAAACTTCCTTTTCAAAGATATGTTTAGCAGAATATGCAATTACATCATCAGCTTCAACATAATCAATATAACATAAATCAACAGGTAATAAATCTAAATACTTAATTAGTAAATTAAACTGCTTTCTCATAGATTCGGATTGGTCTTCCAAATCTTCATAACCAGCCAATCTATTTAGTTTTGTAAGTCCACTTCTACCATCTTTGTAACCACTGTACATTTTTTTTCTACGGTGTGAGCCACCCTTTCCATCAAACACTATTAAAACTCTAGTGGGCTTATGATTACGAATAAGAGCACCAAGGGATAACAGAAATCCTGTTACCCCTCCGACGTGCTCTCCATCATCATTTAGTGTTGGTACAGCTCCAAAAACGCGTATGAAGAGGTTGAGCCCATCAACAATCATAACCTTATCATTTACATTAAATGTAGATGATTTTTGGAGATTTTCCAACATTGCTTTGTAATTAGTCAATACTGTCATCAAATTCAGTTGAATCAATATTAGCAGAACCTTCAGCTTCTTTGTATCCCAGAATATATGCATCACAAATCTGCTTATACATCTGCTCTTTCACCTCAGTTCTATCTTCCAATAGTTTTTCAAAATCTTTAGCTTGGAATTTTATTTCTTCACCTGTAGATTCATCAACCCAAGTATACCAAGCACCAGCTTGATTTACCAATTTGTATTGCTTCATCATCTGTAACCATGATCCATACTTATCAATACCCCTATCAAAGTAAATATCAAAATCTACTGAGCGAAGTGGTGGCCCCATTCTGTTTTTAATAACCTGAACTCTGGTTTTAATACCAACTACCTGATCAATACCACCAACTTTTGATTTAAGTTGCCCCATTTGTTTCATTCGAAGTCTACAACTTGCATGGAAACCTAATGCTTTACCACCCGATGTTGTATATTGGTCTCCAAAAGTGACACCCATTCTAACTCTAAGTTGGTTAGTAAATACAACCAAAATTCTCTCTCTACCAATAACATTGGTAATTTTACGCATAGCTTTTGAGATAATGATTGCTTTTTGAGTAGCATACCCCGCCTGATCGTAATCAGCTGATAGTTCTACTTTTGTAGTAGCAGCTGCTACTGAATCAACTACAATAGTTACTAACCTATCTTTATCTGATTTTCGAATAGATTCGATAATAGAATCCATTGCATCAAAGATATCTTCAACAGTTTCTAAAGGAACATAAAGTAATTTTTTAGTATCAACCCCCAAAGCTTCTAAAAACTCTTGGTTAATTGCATTTTCAGTATCAATATATACAGCCAAACCACCCTTTTTTTGAGTATTTGCTAATGTATGTGCCGATAACAGTGATTTCCCACTTGCTTCTAATCCAGTAAGTTCAACAATTCTACCAACAGGAAAACCACCATAAGGTCTATTTGAGATAGCTAAATCTAACATATCATCTCCGGTAGACACCCACTCAGTTAAATCGGTGGGTGTCTGCTCAGAACCATCTAAAAAATATGCTACTTTATGCTGTCCTTTAAACTTCTTATTAAGGTTTTCGGCTAGAATTGATGATAACTCATCTCTATGTGTTGCCATATACCTTAATTTTAGTTATTAAATAAATCATCAAATGCATCTTTCACATTAGCTACTGAAGGATTCTGCATTTGTACTTCATCACCAGGTAGTGGTGTATTATCACTAACTTCAAGATTAGTTGATTCATTAGGATTTTGTTCTTCTTCGGAATCAGAAGTTGTTCCAGTTTCTAACCAAGTTTCTAATAATGATTTCAATTCATCATATTCATACTTTTTGAACATAGATGGTAGTTCAACCTGGTCTTTAACCATTGCCAATACATTTCTATCTTCGGTAATTGGTGTTTGGTTAGGTTTAACTCTAATGTAGGTTTCAGGATAGTTCTTACCTAATTCCTTAGCTGTTTTAAATTCAACAGTAACATCCCTACCTGATACAGGATCTGTTAAATCTCCATAATCTGGGTCTGCAAAGAAGGCAAGTAGTTCTTGATATACAGTTTTACCAAATCCCCAAAACTTAACACCTTCAGATTCTTCACCCCTAACCAATACTGGGACATAGGTTCTCATAGTCGGTGTTAGCTTTTTTGATAGATTCCAATCGTTTCTATCACCTGTAGATTTTAATTGATTTGCGAACTCCAATAGAGGGTCTGCTTCACCAAATGTGTGAGGTGATAGAATGTTCTTACCACCAAAATCATAGTGGAAAAACAACTCAATAAAAGGATTAGATTTGTTGTGGATGTAAGGTACGATTCGTACTTGTTGTTTACCAGGTTTTGGCTTCCACAAATTGTCAGTCTTTTTTACTTTCGTCTGTAGACTGTCTAGACGGTTTCGGATTGCGTTTAAATCAATTCCCATAATTTTCCATTTTTTAATTATTAAACATTATGTAAATATACGAATTATTTTTCAATAATCCAAGCTATATTTCAATTTTTAGTCTCAACACAAATTTAAACCCAAGTGTTGATTTGGTTACAAATATACGAAAAAGATTTGGGATTTCCAAACCTTTCTCGTATTCTAATAAATATCAAACTTTTTTAATTAACATCAATTATTCTGAATAAATTGGTTTTCATAATTTTGAAACCATCACCATCAGTTAGAATCATAGAATTACGGTAGCTATTCCAATCTATTAGATATAATTTATCCATTTCACCATTATTCAAGTTTCGTATTAATCGGTTTAATGCGTTAATAGTGTATAGTGTGTTTGTTTCTTTTTTTCTATGAGCCATAATAGTATTTGGTAAAAATTCCATATTGGAATTTGGAATAATATTATAGCTTATCACCAACTCTTTGGATGGTTCTAATCTAAGTATGAATATCTTTCTACTGAATATTTCATAGGAACTGAATATAGTTTTAAGTAAACTTTCAAAAAGTTCTTCAGTTGTAAAACTACATAATAATTGTGTTCTCACCCATTAACTCCATATTATATTTCATCCACAATAGGTAACGAAGCTAAATCAACTGGTTCAATACCACTAAAACTAACTTTAGCTGCTAGCTTTTTCTTTTCACCTTCTTTAAATCCAAATGTCACAATATTCTTACCTGTCGGTCCTACTATATTTATAGTTGTTCCCTTCAATACCATATCTATATTAGAAACATCCAAATCCGGGTGTTTATCAATTATTACACTATTTCTATCTGTAGTTACTGCCATTAACATTTTAGTATCTTTATCTGTAAATCCTAATGCTTTTAATAAATTCTCAGAAAAACTAGCGGTTTTTGCATATGGTTTAAGAATTTTAAATGTTATTTCAGCCAATCTTGGATTTATTGGCTTTCTAGCAGCGTTTCTTTCTTCAAAATATTTTTTCTTAGATTTTTCATCTTTATCTTTTTTAGCTTGCTGATACAATTTATCAGCTGTTTTAGCATTATCGATGAGTTTTTGTAATCTGGAATCTCCAGCGATTGCGGCTTCAACTTCATTTGAAGCTTTATCTCCCGCTAAAATTAAAGCCATACCTTTTGGTGAACTATTAAACAAATTTACACTTTTAGTTGAATATAACTTTAAAGAGTATGCATCTAAAATCTTTTTACCTTCTTTCATAACTGCTACCATAATATCAGCTTTGAATTCTACACCACCTTGAAATGATAAATTATCTAAATAAGCTCCAATAATTAATGAATCTTGTTGAATAGTAGTTCCTATCAAATACTTTGTCATATCCTTACTACCTCTATCAATTATTGACCTAACTTCTTTGTAATTAGTTACTGCATTTTTTAAATCGTTATCCCATTTTTTTACAATACCATCTATTTCAGATTTTACTGGTTTATACTCAGCTGTAATTTCAACGCCAGCACTACCATCATTGTTGTAAAGATATTGACAAGTTAATGCTTCATTATAGTTACCTTTAATTGCTTCAACTGCACCTTCACTTAGTAATGATTTTAAGTTCATATACTCTATTCTATTTTCTGTTTTAAGTGCGGGAATCTTTATAATGGTTTTTTGACCTGGCATTAACTTATCTAACGCCTTTTTAAATAAAGTAGAAACATATCCCTTTACTTCAGTCCAAACTCTTTTTAATTTTTGTGTAATATTTTTTAAAATCTTTAATTCTTTTAACTTTTCTTTTTCGTAAGCAGTTAATGCATTTGATTCGATATCTTGCGCAATCAACTCATCTTTATCTTCTTCACCATCACCCTCTTCATCACCCTCTTCATCACCTTCTTCTTCAGCTAAATCAAGTGTTTGATATATATCACTATCATCATCTTCTTCTTCCCAATCGGGATGTAATTGTGCAGAAACTGCAGTTTGATTTTTACCTACATCAATACCTGATGATTTACCACCTAAATCAAAATTTGTAGGTGTACTTCTAACCATTTCTACAACATAATCAATAACATCTGAATCAAATCCGAAATCTTCTCTTAAAACTAATTTTAAA
>Ga0208161_1000224_pt1 | contig 32168 bp, 43 predicted proteins | sample CB_VirMetaG_3_FD_184538 | JGI IMG/M metagenome (GOLD analysis project Ga0208161, IMG submission 184538) | Freshwater to marine saline gradient viral communities from Chesapeake Bay - CB_1508_1S Viral MetaG (SPAdes) (version 4) | ecosystem: Environmental > Aquatic > Marine > Coastal | place: USA... | reverse complement strand
GTATTACAGCACTAGCACCAGCAGAAGATGATAATGCTTGGTTTGTTACATCTAAAACATTTGATACTCCATTAACATCAGTATATATCTGCAATGTAGAAGCAGGACTTGTAGTGCCTATACCAACATTTCCTGATGAGTCGATACGCACTCTTTCTGTGTTGTTTGTAATAAGGCTCAAGATGTTAGACGAGCCACTACCTTCGATAGCTGCTGTTCCACCGCCAAACCTAATTCTCCGAGCATCGTCCAGCCTAAGGTGACCGCCCGATATATCTAATTTTTGTGTAGGACTACTCGTACCAATACCAACGTTGCCTGATGAATCTATTCTCATGCGTTCTGCAATTGTGTTATTGTTGTAGGCTGACCCTGATTTTGCATTAAATGTAATAACACCTCGCCAATCACTTGAAGAAGCCGCTTGCATTCCAATACTGGCTACATAATCTGCCGTTTGTCCACTATCATCACGCATAAAGTAAAAAGGAGTTTCTTGCGATATAGTAGTACTTTTAATTGCAACATTGCCTTCTTGTATTACTAGCTTCTCACTAGGCGAAGTCGTACCAATACCAACGCGTCCTGATGAGTCTATGCGAAGTTTTTCTGAATCACCATTAACAGTAAATTGCAGAGAATCTGTTGAATGGTTGTAGTATATTCTTGATTGATTGGATGCAGATTGGTCATCAAATGCAATAAAACTATTTCCTGTATCTGAAGATTCTAATCTTATACCTGCACTTGCTACTGCATCAACTACATGAATTTCTGAAGCAGGACTAGTCGTTCCAATTCCCAATCTCTCAGCACTTGCATCCCAAAATAATGCTTGAGTTGTGCCTGTGTCGTCATAGAAAGAGATGTCTCCTGTGGCGTGGTCAAGGTTGAAACGAGAAACAGGGCTTGTTCCAGCATCATCTACAGTCTGGATGAAGAAATCCCCAACCGTTTGACGCAATCGTGTATTATTTCCGACTACATCAGTTTCGATAAGATCGACTTGCGTTGAAGAGCCTTGAAATGTTCCAGCCCCATCAACAGTCAAACCAGCAGCAGTTACTGTACCTGTAAAAGTAGGGCTTTCTTCATAATTAGAAGTGATAACCCCTGTTCCTGAATCATAAGAAAGAGCGTTACCTGAAACACTAATTGCTGATCTTGCTCTAGCATCAGTGTAATAAAGGTTGGTATTCTCAGGAACTATGCTTGTATCTAGGGTAGTAGCTACAGATTGATTTGAGCCATTGCCATAGAAGATCTTGCCTGAGTTTAGGTTTGGTGTTGCATTAGTTCTTCCTGCACCCTGTACACTAAATGTCATATTAGTGTTAGGGCTAACTCTAACTACCCTACCTAAGTTTTGAATAAGATTGCTTTCGCCTGTTGGTGGAGTATTTGTAACATTACCTGCTTCTGTGGCACTAATATATAAGACATCATTGACGCTTAATGTCACTCCAGTTTCTATGTTATTTGAACCTGAAGTATCAATACCATCTAGTGTACCTAGAACAGTCATTTGTCCAGTTGCATTATTATTAATATCGGCTCTTGCTATACCAACCGCAGGCATGGTTGATGCACTATTTGCTTTTGCTAAAGCTACTGTAGGTGTATTACCTGATAAACCTGTAACATAAACTGCTTGTCCTTTGTAGATGGTGCTTCCTGTAGTATTGCGAATAGGTGTTTGAATTGCACCATCAATATCACCTATTACTTCATCTGTAACTGTTACGCTATTGAATGTGACATCATCTGTCGTACCTACTGATTGTCCTATAGAAATAGTACCACTTGAGTAAGTGACACCAGTACCGCCTGATAGATGAGAATCTACTAAGCTATCTGCATAATATAAATTAGTTGAACCTTGAGAAAGATCATCGGTGTCATGATTAGCAAGACTAGAAACTGTACCTGTAACATTACCAGTTAATGCACCTTCAAAAGTGCCTGCAACAAAAGTTTCTGAGCCAACAGTCCATTTATCATCTGTTTCGTTCCAAAGAAGAGTTTTATTAGTTGCATCTCCTCTTTCAATTTCTATACCTGCATTTTCAGTAGGTGTGCCTGTAGCGTTAGAGTTAAATAGAATGATGTTGTCTGCAAGATTAATAGTTTCAGTATTAACTGTAGTAGTAGTTCCTGAAACAGTAAGATCTCCTGAAACTATGACATCACCAAAGGTTACATTGTCGGAAGTTCCTACTGCTTGACCAATAGAAATAACACCAGTGGTGTTGTTATAAGTAACTCCTGTACCACCTGAGATTAAACCCCTAACCTCTGCATCAGTTCTTTCTGTAAAGCTAAATACGCCTGTAGTTGAATTGTAAGAAAGATCACCTGAAGCAGATACTAAACCCCTAACCTCTGCATCAGTTCTTTCTGTAAATGATATTACTCCTGTGGTGGAGTTATAAGATAAATCGCCTGAAGCAGAAATAGCTGCTCTTGCTCTTGCATCTGTGTAATAAAGATTAGTGCTGCCTTCAGCTAAATCGTCTGTATCGTTGTTGGATAAATTATCTTCTGTAGCTGCAATAGTTAAAGTATTAGAAACATCATCGTAAGTAAGTGTGACATTGCTGCCTGCAACTAAAAGACTATTAACTCTGTCATCAACTCTTTCGTCTGTGAAATATAAATTAGTTCCTTCAGTTAAGTCTGAGGTGGATTTACCGCTAAAAGCAGAATCAAATCTTGCAGTTGTATAGTAGAGGTTTGTACCCTCAGAAAGATCTGAGGTTGAATGATTGGCTATGCTTGAAACTGTACCAGTAACATCACCAGTCAAATCTGCTGAAACTGTATTAAAGGTAACATCAGCAGTTATGCCAACATCTTGACCAATAGCTAAAGTAACTCCATTACCTGAAGCAGTAGAGGTAACACCTGTACCGCCAAGAACTGAAAGTGTTTCAGAATCTAAGTCTATAGAAATGCTTGTAATGCCATCTGTGAGGTCTAAGTCTTGAGCTGTTACTTGTGCATCAACATAAGTTTTAATTGCTTTAGAAGAAGCTAGAGTATCGTCTGAAGCAGAAACAGATGTGAGATCTGTGTCCAGAACTCCTGATTTTAAGTTATCTACTTCTAAGTTAGAAATAGTATTGCTATCTGCATCTATAGTTTTATTTGTTAGTGTCTGTGTATCAGTAAGAGTTACAACTGAGCTATCAATAGCAATAGTTAATGTATTTAAAGCACCGCTAGTATCTATACCATTGCCACCTGCAATAGTAAAAGTTTCAGAATCTAAGTCTATAGATAAAGCTCCACCTGTGTCGCCTTGAAAGTCCAGATCTTGAGCTGTAACTTGACTATCTACATACGCTTTAATTGATTGTTGTGTAGCTAATGCAGAAGCAGAATCAGAAGATAAATCGTCTTCATCTAATATTGTTGTAACTGTTTCACCAGAACTAAAAGAAAGAGAAGTAATGGTATTAACTGTGCCACCATCAATATCTACAGTGTTTGAGGTAGTTATTGATACTGGTAAAGTAATCCATGCATTATCAGCACTGTTTCGCATTTTGAGTAGATTATTAGTTGTATCCACCCAAAGCATGTAAGCAGTAGTAGTTGTTGGCTCTGTAGCTGATGCATTGTTAGAAAGTATTGCTGATAGAGCATTATTTAAGTCTGCTCTAAAATTAGCACCAGTCTGATTTGCTATATTATAATCGTGAGTTGCCATTTAAAATCCTCTTCCCCTATTGTAGTTTATGTTGGTTGTGTAGGAAATACTACATCATCAATATTGTCGTTCTCTGTGTATTGAGATGGTAAATCTCTTAATTGTTGCCTGTAAGTTGCCCACTCTGCTTTCTTTGCATCAGATAAAGGCGAATCAATCATTTGTGTCCAATCAGATCTTCTTAGTCTAAGATCTCTATATATTCTTAATTCTTCTAATACTGGAAGAATCGAATCATTATTACCATTGACTATTTCGCCATTAACAACTTTAGAATTCTGTATTAATTCAGGATGACCTTCTATCCATTGCAAACCATCTTCAGGACAAGAAACATCCTCAAGACCTTCTTGCACTGTTTGGCAATGTTTTATATTGCCTTCTGAATCGTACCAACTTATCTGTTTCATCATTTGTAATTCACTATAACTTGTATGCCACTTATGCCATAACTTCTAGTGCTATAAAGCACTCCAGTTCCATTAGTTTGTAGCGTTACTCTATATTGATAATAATAATCTGCTGTATAAGCATCGTTAGCAATAATAGATTGCAATGCTTCTCCTGTTTCACCCCTTGCTCTAATTGTTGCAATGGTTGAATAAGCAGCAGAACTTACACCACCGCTAGTTGATGCACTTCTTCTTTGTACTTGCAGCTCACACCAGTCAGCAGTAGAACTACCTGAGTTAGCATTAATATAAGTATTGCCAATAACAAAGAAAGTATTGCCTGTAGCAGATGGTGCTTGAAATACACCTGTAGTAACAATAGCTGTTTGAGCTAAATTATCTACATACCAATATCCGACACTACCTGTCGCAGTTGCAAATACTGAAGTTGCTCTATCAACCAATTTAACTGTAGTTACAGCATCGGTAGCAAGCTGAGTTGTATCTACGCCACCGCTTTTAATTATTAATTGACCGCCACTATTTTCTAAAGTAATTCCATCTATATTTAATCTTGATGCAGATAAAGTTCCTGTTGTTATGTTGGTTGCCGATAAATTAGTAACAGAAACTAATGAAGCATTAATAGTTCCTGTAGTTATTTTAGAGCCGCTTATAGTGGTTACATTATTAGCAATCGCAGTTTCTACATCGTTTGCATCAAAATCTGTATAACCTGCATTATTGGTAAGCGTTGTAATATTATCACCGCTTACAATAATAGAGCCTGCTGTAATTACACCGCTAACATCTATTCTTGCTGCTGCCACAGTTCCAGTAGTTATCGCACCACCGCTTATTGAAGTCACATTAGAATTAACTTGACCGCCATTAATATAAGCAGAATCATTCGTAAGATTAGAAACATTATCTCCGCTAACAATAATGCTTCCTGCTGAGATAACTCCTGAAACATCTATTCTTGCTGCTGCAACTGTACCAGTAGTTATAACTCCACCACTTATTGAAGTCACATTAGAATTAACTTGACCGCCATTTATGTAAGCAGAATCATTGGTTAAAGAAGAAACATTATCTCCTGAAACAATAATAGATCCTGTAGAAATAATGTCTGATACATTTAGTCTTGCTGTAGCTAAAGTTCCTGAAGTAATACTTGCAGCAGATATATCACCAAATACTCCTGAAGCTGAAGTTAAACTTCCTGTTGCTATTTCTGATGCAGTAATTGTGTTTGCTGTAATTTTTGCTGCTGTTACTGCATTAGCAGCAAGTTTGTCTGTAGTTACTGCACCTGTGTAAAGTTTGTTTTCTGTAATTGCTCCTGCTGCAATGACATCGCCCTGAATTGCATCCACAGCTATCTTGGCATTGGTTACCGCATCATCAACCAGTTTAGCTGTAGAAACTATTGCATCTTTTAAATCTGCTTGAGCAACTGGTGCAACGCTAACACTAAAAGTAAGAGTTGCAGCATCGGATTCTGAGCCTACTGAATTGATAGAAGAGACGGAAGCAACATAGTTAGAGCCTACTGGTAAGAAATTACAATCAACAAATTCATCATCAACAATCTTATTAAGTAGTTTGTTGCTTGAAGCATCTACGATAGAAACCCTGTATTCGTAATTAGGAAAGTCTGTTGGTTCGTTCCAAGAAAGAAAAGGTCTTCCTGTTGAGCTGCTATTAGAATCAGTAAATGCTAATCCTGTTGGAGCTTTAACCTCAAATCCTGCAGGTATTCTTACAATATTTTCTATGTTTTCTTGTGGCGGTGCTTCCCAAGTATAAATGTCCAGATATTCAATACACTGCACATCCACTAATCCATTAGGTTGTAATGCCATTGCTTCAACTCTAAATAGCTTTCCTGTAAATCCTACAGGTGTATAAGCAACAGTAATGACATCTCCGACTTTAACTTTGTAAAGCTCTGGAGTACCAGTAAAGCTAATAGTCATTTGGTTTCTTGATCTACCAAGTATTGCTTCACCCATATTGTAAGCAACGTACTTATTAACTATATAAGGAAAATCTACAACCAGTTCTAATTCTTCTCCACCATCATCTGATTTGTAATTAGGTGTCGCATCATGAAATACAGTGACTGTATCCATTTCGTATTTCTTTAATGCATTGAAAAATTGAACTACTACTTTGTTTGCTTTTTCTGATTTGTTTTCATAGCTGACGGTTATGCCATTATCGCTAACAATATGGTCATCTGTAACTGTGAATGTAGAGGATGCTGTATCTTCTAAGGTTATTTCATATTTACCATCTATGTAGTTAAGAATACCTCTCATATTGCCTAAGAGTTCTTGTGTATTCTCTAAGACATTTTTGTTGGTATCTACAACACCATTACAATGAAATCTTTTTACCTTAACTAATGCAGTTCCAGATTCATTGGTGTAATTCGCTGAAAGAGTATCATTAACAACTACCTGATAGGTTGGATTAGCTGCATCGTATTCTTGCCATCTAGAAGAATCAATAATATCTACTGCATCAAATTCGGTAGCAGCACCTGAATCTACTAATGTTAACTTTCCACCAACTTTTGAATTTGCCCAAGTGGTTGCATCAACGTTAATAAAATTATTTCCAGACGTTCCAGAGAACGTAGCTGAAGATGCTGTACCGTCATAATCTGGAGTATCTTCTAATTCGTCTGATGTGCTTGCTGCGGTTTGAAATGATTGTAAGTTAACCGCACTGCTCGCAAGTCCTTTACCGTATTCATCGTCTCTTAAATAATCCAGCAAACAAAGAGCTGCATTATCTGACCATTCAAACGTACTTGGTGTGTCGTACCTGTGACTACCAGAGCCACCAGATATTGAGCCATCCTTTCTAGGGTCATAAAGTTTTTTACCTCTAACAACTACAGTGAGCTGCGGAATGCTAGAAAACATTCCTCTACTATCATATTCAAAAGATGCTGCAATATAAGCAACTCCTCTCAATCTATGGTTTGTAGTCCATTCTGTAGGAACTGATGCATTAAGCATGGGGTCTGCTGTTTGATCGCTTGCTCCGTGATGAGCATTAAAAACCATTCTGTATCTTTTTGTTGGGTCAGTTCCTTTTGGTTTTGCATTTTCTTCTTGCACCCTTCCCACCTGAGATGCTGTACATAAAGAGCCTGCACCAGAAGCTATTTTATCTGAGCCTGCATAAAATCCCTGTCTAAATACTTTCGTATCTTTAATAGATACACCATTGATTTCAATAGTATCTAATTCAATCTCATCTACTTCTCCAACCGATAAAGCATAGACCACAAATAAATCTTTACTTCTGCCATCATGAGTATGTAAAAAAGCTAGAGTAGAACCTACTCTTCTTCTTCCGTAAATGACTGGTATCTTTCCACCTTGAGCAGTTTTTTGACCTAGAATTGCCTGACCTTTTGATAAAAGTTCTTGACCTTGTCTGTATGCTTTAACACCTGTTCCAACAGTTATAACAAAAGCTGCAAAATCTATATATGTTTTATATTTTGCATAAGTTGCTGCAACTGCTTGAAATACTCTTACTACACTTTGCCAAACCATTAGTCAGCACCCCATCTAATATCTTCTTTTGTTTGGTCTGCATATTCAAAACCAACATCTCCAGAATAAACATTTTGTTGAGATTCATCTGTAAAATGTCTTCCCTTTTTTAGATTCCAGTTTGCCCAGTGATTAGAAACTTGCATAGTTAGATTAGACATATTTCTTGTTTCTTGTATTGATACAGAGCTAATGAAACCAGAAAAATAAGTAGTAGCATCTACTAATGCTTCATTGCTATCAAAGAAGGCAATATAAATATTACAAGTAACATTAGTATAATCGCCGTTTTCAATTAAATTTCTAACATCAGAAGTAACATTAGATAACACAATATTTATTTGTTCTGATTTAGCTTCTCCAGTTTCTGTGCTTGCATCAATAGAAACATATTCACCGCCTGCTTCATAAGAATTAGAATCATAAGTGATATCGCTATAATGATTGGTTACTCTGAAAGGTGTTGAAAAATTAAATTCTAGAAGAAAAGCAATTTTATTAGCATCGTTTGCTATTTGAGTTTGCAAACCTGAGCTAATTGATCTTGCCATTATGTGATAACTTCTCTTACTTCAAACTGTATGCTGTAAAATCCAGATGGGTCTGTAGCAAATAAAATTTCCTCAGATGTGAGATAAACTGTAAAACTTGGTTTATTGACTGTGACCGCTTCATTATCTGCTAATGTTGTTACAAGATTTGGTTCTATTAATACTGTAGCAGCTCCAGTTCCGTCAGAATCTACGTCTGCTTGAACCATATAAACCTTTGAATGACCTGCAAAAGAAATAAGATCTCCTGCCTTTAAAACACCAGATGTTGATGTAGAGAAACCGTCTAGGTCTATTGTTCCATCTGAAGCTGAATGAGCTGATACTACTTGTATATCTGTTTCTGCCTTGTCAGCTCCTCTATTATCTGTTGGATATTGAATAGTAAAAGTTTCAAATCCACCTTTTTGTTTTTGTAAAAAGGCAAATACATCCATAGCATTATCGTATTTTAATGGTGGCATCTGGACTGTGAATGTGAAATATTGTGAACCTATTTGCCTTGCCACCCTTCTACCAGAAAGACTGTGATTCATGATCACTGGTCTTACGTTTTTAAATTCTAATGCCCTAAACTTAGGACTTGTAGGAAAAGCACCACTCATACTACACCCATCTTACCTCTTTGATTCATAGCGTTATTGATAATAGCTGTGATCATTCCTTTTCTTGATGCAAGCAATTCATCAAATCCTGCTGCATCTACTGTTGATATATTAAAGTTTACAGTAGCTCCATTCATGCTTTGACCTCTTGTATGATCAATGACGGTTTCATTTGGATGTAGAATTGCAGGGAATCCACCCCTGCCATCTATTCCACCTGATCTAGAACCCATTCCAGTAAAACCACCGCCCTCTAAACTTGGAACAGATAAAGAATTGGTAAATGATGCTGCTTTAGAGGTAGAGCCTTCAAGCGTTGCACTAATATCTTTTATACTTCCTGTTACCATTCCAACTAATTTTTGAACTATGAATACATTGATTAATTCATTAAAAACAGCTCTAGCAACTGAAGTTGCCAAGTTTTTAAAGTCTAAAAATTGTTTGCTTGTATAATCAAAAAAGTTTTGAAATGCATTAGTAAGTTGACCCTCAATTGTGTCAGCAAAATCTTTGGTAATTTGTATAGCATCTTTTAAATCATTTTTAGTATTATTGCTTAAATCTTTAAGTGCATTATTTAATTTTTCTTCTATATCTAACTGTTTCTCTTTTGTTTGAATTAATACATCAATATCTTCAATATTTTGTTTATGTCTTTTTATATCTTGTTCGTATTTAAATGCACCAAATCTTTCATATTTTTTTTCTGCTTCAAGCAATAAATTTACTTGTTCTATACGTGATTGACTTAATTCCTCAATAGTTGTGCCAAATTCTTGAGAATTTTTATTGGCTATCATCATGATACTAACTAATGCAGCAAAACCAGTGGCAAGCAAACCAATTGGATTAGCCATGATTGCAACTTTTAAAGCAGCTAAAGCAGAAATTAAAGAAGGAATAGCTGTAACTGCTAAAGCTGTGACTGGAATAATTAATAATTCCATGTTTTGTGCTACATAATTAATTCCAGCAGCAACATTTCCAAATGCATTGGTTGAAGAATTAAAGTCTCCAACTAAAGTGATAAATTGAGTTCTAAGATTACCTATGGCTTGTCCAATGGTTGTGTTCATATTTGCAACAGTTTTGGATGTCTCTGCTGTTGCTGATATAAGTGTAGGCAATATATTTTGTGCTGTAATTTTTCCTGCAGCACCCATTTCTCTTAACTGACCAGTGGAAACACCCAAACCTTTAGCTAATAATTCAGCCAGAGCAGAGTTCTGCTCCATAACAGAATTAAGTTCATCACCTCTAAGAGTTCCAGATGCTAAACCTTGAGCTAACTGTCTAGAAGCGTTTGCAGCTTCAATAGCTGAAGCACCTGATATGATAAATGTATTGGCAACAGTTTGTGTCGCATCGGCAACTTGCTGCTGAGACAATCCCATTTCTTTTGTTGCAAAAGTAATTTTTGCAAACAAGTCACCAACCGCATCAAAATCACTTCTTGATTCTAATGCAATTCGTTTCATATGTGCCATAGCTTGTGCTGTTCCTTCAGCAGTACCAGTTAAAGCACCCATTCTGTTTTGTAGGTTTACAAAGGTATCTCCTGCTTGAATTAACTCTCTAGCACTAAAAGCAGCTATGATCTGATTTCTTAGACTTCTAATAGAATCTTGAGTAGAATCTATGTCTCTCTTAAATTTATTAAAAGCAGAACCTGTTTCGTTCCTTGCTGTTAGTCTAATTTTGTAATCAGATTTAGGCATTTTGTTTTTTAATTTCCTCTTGTTGTATATTTAGATAAGCAATCCAACCGTTAAATTCTTCTAAGGTCATTTCCTCAATTTCAGCAACAGTTTTGTGTAATCTTTCTGCTAGAGCATACATAGAATATAGCTGCTTATCTTCAGCTACTTTTTTTGCATCTCTCCTTGCGATATATTACCCATTATCTCAGTTGCCACTCTCACCAAAACACTACTATCGACATTATTTAATAATTTATTTTTATGCTCAATAGTAAAATACTTATCTCCATTTTCATCTAATGCTTTGTATATCAAAACATATACAAGCATCTCAACCTCATCATCTTTAGCAAGTTTCATAAACTTCTTCATATCAAATAAGGTGATGGGTTCACAAAATATTTTCATAGGTTGTTCGCCATCACCCCATTCAGGTACTTCAATAAGTTTTTGTCCTTTGCTCTTATAATGAGCTACTAGATTATCTATTGCTGACATTTTCTTATACTGTTGTTGATGTTAATGCACCAGAACCCTGCACAGAAATCGATGCTTCTATAAGACCATCATATGAAGCTGATCTTGAAACGCCTGTGACAATAGCCGTACCAGTATAATAAGTGTCACCAGATGTATCTCCTTCAGGATAAACATTCAATGTAACCTCTGAACCTATGCTTAAAGCACCTTGTCCATTGGTATCAGTTTCATCCCAGAACACATCTAAACTTCCAGAAAAAGAAGTTAGTGATGTTTTATAAGTTCTAGCACTATCACCCATTGAAGTATCTTCAAGAGTATCAGCAGATTCTTCTATAGAATAAGATCTAATCTCAGCTACAGAATTAGCTCCAACCTTGATAATACCTTCGCTACCTTTATGTGTCGCCATTTTCAATTACCTCGTCTTTCGACTTTTTAGAAGAAGATTTAATTTCTTTTTGGGCTGCTTCTTCTTTCCAACCCTTATTCTTTAGACTTTCAACCTTAGAAGGATGAGCATCTATAGAAACTTTTCCATTTGGACTAATCATTTTCATTTTTGTCTCCTAAACTGCTGTTTCAACATCTTGTTCTTGAGTATGATACTGAACCAAGAATGTCATATTTACGTAACCCAAAGGCTTTTCGCCTTCTCCATTAAAATTAATTTCAGTAGAATTGATGAATGCATCTTTTGCAATACCACCTAATGTTACGTCTGCCGATATTGCTTCTTCTACCTCTTTACATATTGTATCAATAGTATCGTCAAAGTTGATAGTAGCTTTTGCATAGCCTTCTACTGCAACTTCTAGCTCTCTCATTAATACTCTGTTTGTTCCTATAACCATAGGTTCTGAGCTTTCTGACTTTGTATAAATCACTAAAGCAGGTAATGTTTCAAGAGGATAAACCCTTGATTCAGTTACGTTAGAACCTGTGGTTGTTAAACCAGTTAATGTAGTTCCAAAGTATTCTCTGATCTGTTGTCTTACATGAGACATTTATACTTCCTCTAGCTCCATAGCTGTAAAACCTGTTCTGTCTGTTTGCACATTTACTATCGTGTAAGTTTGTGCTGCTTTTAATATATTTCCTTCTATATCAGTAACAGCACTTGCTGCTAATGTATCTCCGTAAGATGCATTAGGTGCATCTACGGTTCTGCAATAGGCAATAGGTTTTAATGCTTCCACTCCTATGCCTTCTTCTTGTTCTACGTATTCATTATTTAAGATAATGTTAATCGTAGAATCTACATCGTTTCTTGTATAAGTTGCAGTAATTGCATGACCATAATTGATATCAAGGTAAGCACTCATATCTGCTTCTGTCTCCAATCTAAATTGAGACATTATTGTTCCTCAAGCACAAGTGAAACCATGCCTGTGTTATCTGGCTCGACAACTCTGACTCTGAATTCTGTTTGTGCTTTTAAGACATTACCTTGATCTGTGGTAATTGCATCAACAACAATTTTGTCGTTTTGTGAAACATTAGGTGCATCAGAATATTTAATGATTGCTCTAGGTTGATGACCTGCAACATTGACCGATTCACCTTGTATGCTGAAATATTCTTGGTCAATGATGAGTTTTATAAAGACAGATAATCCATCATCTATAAAACCAAGAGTATCTATTAAGGGAAAATCATCAAATAAAACCCCAGTCTCGAAAAATGTTGCAGTTACTCCGTGTCCTGTTGTGGTATCAAGATAAGAAGTAAAATCTGCAGCACTTTCGATAGGTGGCATTATTTTTTAGCTCTTTTCTTAGGAGCTTCCTCTGAGCTTTCTAAACCCACGCTTCTATTTTCTTTTTTTGGTTTAGCTTTTTCAATGTGTGGAGCAGCTTTGCCATAAGCACATAGCTCATAACCTACGTCTTCAGGAAGTTCAACCACATCTCCTGCTTTGACTCTTTCGCCTTTTGCCACTGTATCTTGTGTAATTAAAAATTTTTTCATATTTAAGATGGGGGGATTACTCCCCCCATTCCAAGTAAGCATTAACTATTATGCACCGTCATTAGATACACAGAAGCTAACAGCATGTCTAACTGCTACATCAACTGTTTGAAGAGCAACGATTCTGATAGAACCAGTGTTAGATAAGCTGTAAGGGTCAACTGTGATATCAAGAGAACCATACATACCAATTAATAGATCACCAAAGTTACCAAAGTAGAAATCACCTGAAGTAACTTGATTTGATCTAACTACGTTGTAGCCATTCATTCTGCCATCTGGCTCAACTACAAATTGACCACTACCTGAATCTTTAGAAGTAGTTTTCAATGTACCGTAGTCAGCAGGCTTACAAATGTAAGACAAGTTGCCAAGTAAAGCATTGTCTGCTGCAACTGCAGATTCCATTCCAACGATCTCAGCGAAAGTTGGATTAGCTGCTGCAAATGTAGTTGTGTTAACACCAGAAGTGTTTTTGACACCTGTAGGCTGTCCTGAAGAACCAGAACCTGCTAATGCACCCAAGTCAATAGCGATAGCAATTGATTGAGTAAGGTCATCTCTGATCAAGTTCTCAATGTCTAGTGAGCTTTGTTGTAAAAGCAATCTAGTAACATCTGTGAAAGCACCAATCACTTTAGGTGACATGGTTACGCTTCCAGATGTGAACTCTGATTCAGAAGCAGCGTTTCCTTCAGTAGCAATCCAACCACCGCTAGAAGCAGCAGTTTTCTTGGGTATAACTACAGAGCCTTGAAGACCACGTAACATAGTTGCACCTGCAGCCATAACTGAAGATTGGTTTCTTAGAACGTCAATGAAATCTCCACCTTTGAAATCCTGAGGGATTAAAGTTGAATCATTAGAAGAGTTAAGATCTCTTCGACCCCATTGAGCTAGAACGTCTGCAGGAAGCATGATGCCTTGTGCAGTTGTTCTATTTTGTCTAGCAGCTTCTTCTGAACATTCAAATTCAAATGCTGCATCTGCTTGAGCTTTTCTGTCAGTTGGATTAGCTAAAGCTCTAAGAGCTTTTACTACGCTAAATCTTTTGACTTCTTTAGCTGTCATACCTATATCTGATGGTGTTTCTAATGGTTTGTCATTAGCGATATTCTCTAAGAGGACACCTCTAAATTCTTCCACAGAAATACCTTCAGAAATTGCTTTATCAGCTAGATCTCTTTTGTTGTGTCTAACAGCTAGATCAATGATCTCTTTAGAGTTTCTTTTGAACTCAGCTTTAGCTTCTTCAACAGTTTTAGATCTAACCTCGTCAAGATTAATATCTTGTTTAATTTGTTTTTCCATTTTTATTTCCTGTTTGAAATTAAGGTTAGTTTCAGAACGACCAACTCCGACAGCTTTTGACTGATCTGCAGGTACTGCAACTGAACTTACCTCTAAAGGTGTCCAGTTAGCTCTGTAGTAGTCTCCTTTGTCATCGCTGACACGTTCCATTTTATTTATTTTGTATCCAACGGATATATTCATTCGAATTCCGTCTTTTACATCTTCAAACACTTCTTGAGCAAGAGCAGATTTTCCAAATCTTACTACTGCAATTGTCCTCTTAGCAGTCTCGTCTAGTTTGAACTCTTCGATAACACCAATTTGCTTGGTCATATCATGATCTAATAGAAAAGGAGCAGTTCCGCTTGACATAAATTCCATGTCAATATCTTCTGCTCTGTGTCCTAAGACTTCTCTTCCAAAACTTCTGTCTACTGGTGATTCAGAAGATACACCAACTCTGACCCTGCGATTTTTTTCATCAATATGATCAGCTCTGGAAAGATCAATAGTTCTGTATCTCATAAGATCAACTACTTTTCTCTCTTCTTCCTCATGCATAGAATTCTCTTCATCCACTATTTCTACTGGCTCAGATTCTTCTATATCTTCTTTGTGTTCTTTAGCAAACGAGATAACAACAGAGTCATCGGTCTCATTCACTTCAAGAATATGTCTGTCTTGTTTACTATCCATTGTTAACTCCTTGTCGGTTGATAGTGTGCCTTCTTCTAATTTATCAGATAATGCCTTTTCTTCAATAGCTTCTTCAAACTCAATATAATTATAATCATGTTCTTCTAGCCATGCCTTAGCTTCATCTGGTGTAAACTTACTTGAATCGAATCTTATTGATTGAACTTCTGAGCTTCGATCTTCTAATATTCCATAAATAACGTGTATGCCTGAACCAAACTCATCATTATCTCTTGCAAATTCAACGTATTTATCTGGATTATTAATTCTTGCTGCATGTTCGTTGGGATATGGTCTAGCTTCGTACATTCTTTCGTCTTCTTTCTTTAATCTTTCAACAATCTGTCTTGACCAAGAATAGCCTTCGTCACCCGACCACAATGCCCATGCAATCCTGCCATTAGATGGATATCCGTCTTCTCCTTGAGAGAATCCTTCAGCTTGCTTATCTACTTCATGCCTTGAAAAGAAGCTATACATTCTTTTGACGGTGGATTCAGAAAGATTCTTTCCATTAACAATATCTCTTGCTCTAGCGATACCAACTTCAGTACCACCTCTGCCATGTTCTCTACGCCAATCTAAACCTCTTTGAGCTTCAGTGACCATTCCTTCAGTTGGTTTATAGCTCATCGTCATCTCCACCTTGTATCTTTGCTTCTACTGGCAACTTAGAGCCAAAAGGTTGATAGGCTAATTCGATATCATATTGTTTAGCTAACTCTATTTCTTTTTGATGTTGTTCAAATAATTCTTCTGTATCTCTTCCATAAGAAGCAGAAATATCAGAATAAGTAAGCGTTCCGTTTTGTAATCCAATCACGTTAGCTTGCATTTCTTTTAGTGGGTCTATCCAAGCAAAACTTCTTGGAATAAATGTTACCGCATTAGCAAATTGATCAACTTTAGAAACAGGAAGTTTAATATAGTTTGTTGAAACTGCCATTTCTAACCATGATCTGAATATTGGCTCAATGAAGTGTTCGATTACAAATTGTTGATAGATCTGATACATACTGCGATCTTCTAAAGCTCCTTGTCTGATAGAGCTGTAGTTCACAGAAGTTAAATCGTTAGAAAGTGAATGATAAGAAATGTTTAAACCAGATGCGATACTTCTAAGCACAGTTTTTGTGAATGATTCAAAAGCAGATGTAGGATGGTTTGGGTCAAATGCTCTAAAGTCCATTCCTGCAGGTAGTTGCTCAAAGACACCTGCTTGAGCATTCATAGTAGGACTGAATCCGTCTTCGTATTCACCATCACCAACGTAACCGTCACCATCTGGACTTACAAAGAATCCCATCTTACTTGCAGATACACGTGCTGCAACTACCTCTGCTTCCATATAGCCTGAATACATTTTGACATTAGCCATAGCTGTTGCAACCAAAGAAACACCTCTAGTTTGCTCTGCTCTCTGTGGTAAGAAAGCATGAATGATTTCATCAGCAGGCACTCTAATGTGTTGGTTCTTGTTTAGGTAGGTTCTTTCGTAAGGATGATCTTTATAAAGGTGATAAGCAATAGGTGTATCAAACTTATCTACTTCAACACCCATCTTGATACGATTACCAGTTTCTTTGTAGTAATCATTTTTATTTTCATCCAGATGATCTGCTTCTAAGAATTGAATTCTAAATCCAAAAGGTGATTTGAGATCTTTTATTTTTCTGATTAAAACTTCACCATCTCTGCAAAGAGATTCAATAAATATTTTCTGACAATCTAAGAATGTTAATCTTTTGTTAGTTGTGCAATTTCCTAATCTTGTCCATTCGTTCCATGCTTCCTCAATGGACTGGTTAGCTCTTAGGTCTAGCTTACCCATGTTAACAGGGTCATCTAGTCTCGCCTTAGAGCTAACTCTTATGCCATGCTTACCGATAACATTAGACACCATCAGATTTAAGTATCTAGCAATATAGCTATCGTTTCTTGCTAACTCTCTTGCTCTGTCTCTAAGGACTCGTATGTTGTCTTTTATTTCAGCATCAGCACTGGTAGAAGTAGTTAAAAAATCTGCAAATAATCTTCCTGCATTAGCACCAGAATAAGATCTTCTATAGGCTTGACGTTTTTTTGCCTTGACTTCAGTTCTATTAAAGATGTTGTTATACCATGCCATTATTTATAACTCTTAGGTGTTGTGACGTTGTGTCCAAAATTAACTTTTATTGTATTTCCAGAACCAAGACCGTTTTTGATTCTAGCTCTTTTTACTTCTCGTAAATATTCTGACTTATATCTATCTCTGAATGTTAAAAGTTCATTGATAGACATTCTTGATAATGATCTGCCTGCTATGCTCATGGATTGCTGATCCATAGTTGCTCTATTTTCAATCACAGCTTCAATCGCATCTAGAACTTTCTTTGCATGACTTCTAACTGAAGCAGAAGTAGTTGCATAGTTGTCTTGTACTTCTACAAAACCTTCTTCTAATTTAATTCTAGCTGAGTCTGAACTTCTGGTGATGTAAGAAATCCAGTTGTAGTTGCCTTTAGAATATGAAGAGGTGCTTGAGGTTGAAATTATGTATTCATCTCCTGACTCTGTTGCAGTCAAAGTAAAATTAGATGCAGTTGCACCATCAATTAAATTGAATTCATAAGATAGTGAGTAATCTGCTACTGGATAATCGCTAGCAAGATCATCTCTTTTCCATGCCCAGAAATCCCCAAGCTGTAATTCGCTAGGAACTTGAGTAGGATAATTTGTCAAATCAAATTTGTTAGCCAAACAAAAACCTCGTTTAATTTAGATATATCCAAGTAAAACACTATGGTCTATATGGGAAATGTCAAGATTATTTCCAAGAAGTAGCGAAATTAGGTCTATTTATGGGTCTTTTTAGTCTATTTTCATGTTTTTCTTGTGGTTTTGACTCATTAGTCAGTATTTTTTCTTCAATGATGTCAAAGTTGGGATTCAAGATGTAGATAGCTGCAAAATTGTAAACCAATGTATCCAATGCTTCGTTTCTTGGTCTAACTTGCTTCCAAACAAGAGTTTTCCTTCCTCTTACAAACTTTGTGATTCTTTTTTCTGCTGTGAGCTGCTTAAAGTATTCCTCGTCTAGATCTGAACAAAAATTTAGCGTTGTATTTTCTTTGTCGGTAGACAATCTTGCAAAAATTGCTTCTTTTGCTGTGTCAGTTCCAACTGGATAAAGAACAGCTTTATTTTTACCAACAAAAGTAGGTCTATTTGCAATTGCTTTACCAGTTTGATTTGAACCCTTGATTGCAAATACCCTTCTACCCTGTCTTGCTTTAGTGAATTCATAAACTCTTTGAGTATGATGACCACCAGAGTCAACGGTGCAACAAGAGATGGGAATCATTCTATCGCTTTCAGTTTTAAATCTTTTCTTGAGATAAGCATCTAAATCGTTCCAAACATTAAATGCATTTGGGTCTCCCCAAAGAATCTTATAATCCAAGACCCACGCTTGATAGTTTTTACCCCATCCAACGGTTTGTAATTCCAATCTATCTTTCTGAACGTCAACACCAGTAGTCAAAATTAAAACATCTTCTGGAACTGAGGTGTGATCATAGTTCAATCTACGTTCAAGAAGTGTTTCATACTCAACAGCTTCTCCTTGTTCTTCCCAAGTTTCACCAAGAGCTGTATTGACCCACGTCTTTAATGTTTCTGGATTCTTTTTAGATTCAAGAAATGCTTTAGCCATCTGACCCCAAGTTGACCAAACAGAATAAAGCTCTGAGATATGGAATCCTGCTGTTTTGAAACTTTCTGCTGTTGCTCTCCATTCACCATTCTTAATCATCCATTGCTTTTTAGATTCTTCAATGACTGAACCGCATTCTTCGCAGGCATAAGTAGCAGTTTCAGGCTTGTCTTCTTCCCAGACTACGTTTTTCCATTTCAAAACTTGCATATGTTGGCATTCTGGACACGGAACATAGTAATAACGTTTATCTGATTCTTCGAATGCAGCTTCAATTGCTGATAATCCTTTAATGGTTGGTGTGCTACACATGTAGATTTTGCGATTTGCGAAAGTCTTGGTTCTAGCAATAGCCAAAGATATAGGCGAACCTTCGCTTCCTGCAGAAGTTTCCCAACGGTCTATCTCATCCATTAAGAGGATTCTGATACTTCTACTAGCCAATCCACTTGGCGAATTAGACCCAACGATAGTACAACTACCACCTGCGAACTTCTTATGCATAGTTGTATTGCCACTATCTCTGCTTTTTGAGTCTTTTACACAGTCTCTGATCTTTTCTGTGTCTCTAATCATTGCTGCAAGTCTGTCTTTTGAGAATGCCTGACCCATAGCAAGAGTAGGTTGCACTATAAGCATAGGTGATGGGTCTTGATCTATGTAATATGCAATGGAGTTTAGCAGAATCTCCGTTTTGCCGACTTGTGCTGAGGTCATGACCACAATTCTTTCAATATTAGGGTCACAGAATGAATCCATGATGTCTCTTTGATATTCTGCCCTATCAGTTCTCCACTGACCTGCTTCAGCAGATGCTTCAGGTGAAAGTTTGCGATAGGTATCTGCCCAAGAACTAATCTTGAGATTCGGTGGAGCTGCCCATATCTGGTTCGTCTCCTGTATCACCTTTTCTATATTTCTTAGGTATTCCATTGTTTGCTAGTTCATCCAATGCTTCGTGAACTCTCTCCTTTATGACTTGTTCTGCTTCAGCATAGTTATCCACAGAGATTACTTGATGTGCAATTCTTGTGGGTAAAGCTATTAACTTTGCTCTAGCGTTAGATACATATTCAATCCATGTATCTTGTACCAATTGAGCAGGAATAAGATTTCCTTCTAACTGCTCTACTTCTAATTCTGCCTTTCTTGCTTGAGCTGCAGTAAGTTTGGTCTTCTCTTCTGCAATATCGCCTGTACCAGATCTTTTATGGTATCCACCCAGTTTTCTAAGGTAAGAAATGTAAGCAATCCTGCAAACATCCATATTTAGCGGACTTTTACCCATTTTAGAGGGCAAAATACCGTCTCTAATGAGTTCTGAGACTCTTTTAACTGATAAGTCTAAATGTTCAGCAACTTCTCTCTGTGTAGCCATACTTTGCTCTAATTACCTTAGTTGAGACAGACTGACACTAGGAAAATTCTGGGGTCGCGAATAACCCACATGGGTTACGCTAGAAGAACCTATGTATATGAATCTGCAGCTATTTGACATATCGCTTCATGTTCCTGCTTAATGCCTTATCCATCTTGGCTTTAACAATTCCATTAACTGTTTTGAAGAAGTCAAAGCGTTTTGCAAATCGTTGTGACTTGGCTAGGTTAACTACTTTCCTGATGCTACTACCACTTGCACCACCGCCCATCCGTTCCCAGATACCATACTTAGCATCTGGCATTCCCTTAGGAATACCAGTGAAATATTTTTCTTTATCTTCGAAGTACTTGGTTCGCTGTGCCTTAGTGATGTTACCAAACCTGTTGGTCTTGGTTACGTCTCTAGGTGTGATAACAAAGTTCTTCTCTGGTAGACGTGTGCTGCCTTCTAACATTGGCTCAAGATATTCAGCAGGTGCTTTACCTTTATTCCACTTATCTTTAATCAATACCAATGCAGACAAGTCTTTAGGTTTTGCTTTAAAGAGTATTGGTGATTTAACAGTGTCTGGTTTAGGTCTGTCTAACTTCTTAGCGAACTGACTTCTCAATGCATTGACTGCATCAACACCTACTTCATTCAATGCATCAGATACTATGTTTGGCAGATGTTTCTTTTGAAATAAAGTTAATTCTGCTGCTAATTCTTTAACGTTAGTTCTGATATCTATCTTAACTGTCATATCTTTCTCCAATGAGACTTACCTTTGAACTTAAGACCAAACTCATCTGCATATCTAAGCACACTACTCTTGCTGATATCCAAGCTGTTAGCCACATCATGTGACGACTTGCCTGAGTCAATTTGTTTCTTGAGCCATTTATAATCTAAATCAATAGTCTTCTTTTGTTTCATAAGTTTTCATAATGTTCTATTAGCTTATCCAGATACCATCTAGCCTTCTGCAGATCTTGTATGTTGGCATCTTTATATTTATGCCTATGCATGTACTTAATGATACTGCCTTCTAGATATGAAGGGAAGTTAGCACCCAATTGTTGTTTGATGTAATCGATGCATTCTACTCCACCGCTATTGTAATGTGGTGGATGGTTGACCATATCTTTCTTCATTTTTTCTCCTTCTTAGATTTATCTTTCTTGTTGCCAAATATTTTATCCCATGCTTCTGAGAACTTTTTATAATCTTTAATCTTTCTAGGTCTGCTACCTTTCCCAGTCATTTCTTCTCCTATTGAACTCTTTTCATTGTTAAAAATTTCCACAATTGCTCTATCTTACGTAGCTCAACACTTGGAATTCCTAAGCATTCGTATGCACCAAGATTTACCATTCTTGCTTCATTGTTAAATTCTTTGTTGGTACACCAACCCTCAATCAATATATCTTCAGAGTCTTCAACCTTAGAGCAAAGAATAGCTATATCGGATTTGAAAGCATCAAGACTTTTGAATATCAAATGACCATTCGGTTTAAATGTGGTTTTAACATCTATAGATATCTCTAGATACCACATATCTATATTTGGGTCTATGCCACCTTTGTGTATGTCATGATTGATTTGCAACACTTTAGCAACAGCTAATTCACCTTTTACTCCAATATAATCAATATCTTGATCTGTTCTTGACTGGTCTTTTCTTTGATTAGCTACATTAGCAGCTCTAGCTAATTGCCATCTTAATGATGCTGCTTGTTTGCATTCTGATGTTTCCTGTTTACTAAATCTAACTATCATTGCTTTTTACTTTCTTCACATACTGAAAGCTACTACCTTCAAATTGTTTAGCTAACAGAAGTCTCATGTCCATCATCTCTTTTGGTACAGCTCGCAATAGTTCCTGAATGCTAATGTAATTTGCATTAGGGTCTCCAGTTGTTGCTCTTGCTCTTGGTAATTGATAATCCATATCTGTCACATACCAGAGATCACCATCCCAATCAAAGCATCTGATATCAGCTTCTACTTCTCGATAGCCCTGATCTCTTAGATCTTTAATCAAAACGTCAAAAGCACGTTTCATCATATTGATCATTTCAAGCATCTTGGCATCGTCTTTTGAGTGATATGCATCTCCGTATAAATCACGTGCCTTTTTAAATTTAAGACGTAATTCGTTAGACACAAGCGATAGGACTCTTGCTTCACTTCCCCATAGATTGAGAAGATTAATCTCCTGTTGTTTGTACTCTTTTATCAGTCTCAGAACATGAGGACTAAATTCTTTCTTTTCTAATATTGTATTCTTCTTCCGCATAAAGTTTACTGCCCATTATTTACCGCATACTGCATATACCCTAAGGGTATATATGCAGAAATATGCGGAAAAATTGATAATTTATATGCAGTTTTATGCAGTTTATATGCAGTTTTATGCAGTAAATTATTAGTTAATTTCATCAAAATCGACCTTTCTTTTGTATTGAATAGATTGATAAGTGTCAGTTTTAGGGTCATGACATATATCATCAGACTCCTTCATTTTGCTTAAATAAGTCCTAATATTGCCATCAGACATAATTCCTTCACCTCTAACCTTCTTGACCTTGCCTGTTAGATCACTTGGTTTGAACCAGTAATCCTCTGAAGCACCACCATCTGCTACGACCTTTAGTGTCGCAAGATTAGTAAGTGCTTTATCTATCATTGCATGAGCTGCATTCATAGACTTCTTAATTTCAGGTTTATCTTCCGTAAGTTCTAAGTATCCAGATGTTAATCCGTCAAACCCATTTATCTGAGCTTCTACAAACTTAAAGTCCATAGTAGCCATGCCCATACCATCTTTATTAAGGGTCTGCTCAACAGTTACAAACATATCACCACCGCTATCTTCTCTCGTGACCTTAAATTCATAGTCCATAGATGCACCAAGAACAGATGACCCTCTTTGTCTGCCAAAGTTATTATGTCCTGTATGATGCACTACGATCACCGCAGCGTTGTATTTATGAATAAGACTATCTAACCTACTGATAAACAATGTCATGTCCTCTGTGGAGTTCTCTGAGCCACTGCCGTAGTTTCTGTTTAAGGTATCGAAAATAATACATCCGATTGAGCCTTGTTTTGCTTCAATCAAATCCAGTTCTTGCTTTAGTTTCTCAAACTCATCATCATCCAGAACTCTTGTTCCTCTGTTAGATAAGAACAAAGGACAACCGCTTAGATCATGCATTTCTTGCGAATACACAGCAAGTCTACGCTTAACACCTCTGAGACCCTCACCTGCTAACAGAACTACTGGTGCTTGAGTTGTCTCATAACCGTAATAGTTAGAGCCTTTAGCAATAGATGCTGCCATTGCGATAGCCACAAAAGATTTACCATCTTTAGGTTTACCAAATATGCCTAAGAGACTTGATCTCTCAACCACATTCTTTATTAACCATTCAGGATGATCTACTTCTGACATTAGCTTATCAGCACGTTCTAAATAGAAAGTTCCTTTAGGTCTTTGTAATGGATTGCTTTTGACATAATTCACAAACACATCAGAACTGCTAAAAATGCCTTTTTCTAATGCTTCATGCAGATCTTCTTTCTCATTTAATTCAACAGGTGGTTTAGCTTTCCAAACATTACACTTATGTGTCTCTAGATAAGTACCAATATCGTTAGCAAATCCAAAACCTGCATCATCATTATCTGGAAAAATAAATACATCTCTACCAAACAACGGTGACCAATCTGTTTTGCTCCATCCGCTAACACCGCCATGATGACAAGCTACTTGCCCTTCATATATCTTTTCTGCAGCTATTGCTGCTTTCTCACCTTCGACCAATACGACAGGTAGTGTCGCATCTCTGTTAGGTGTTAAATATAAAGGCAATTGCCCAGATGGTCTCTTCATGAGCCATTGATCATTCTCTTGTTTACTAAATGGACAATATTTTTGATAACTTCTTTTATGTCCCTCAGGGAATCTGAGAACAATAAAATTGTCTGCATACTTGATTTTAACTACCGCTTCAGTCCAGAGCTTTCTCAGCTCTTCTGAGGATAGTGATGCGGAAGGTTTAGACACCTTTTGAGAAGGGAAAAAATAAGTAGTGCCTAAATTTTCTCCCACATCACTAAAACCAAATCTATCTAACGTTTCTTTCACGTCTACGTCAAACTTATTTAGAAACCAATGAGTACCGCCACCTTCACGATTTTCAAAATCATAGAACTGACCTGTGTCCTTATTCAAGCACATGCTGCCCTTTTTATTCCACCTCATCTCAGAAGATGATTCAGATGTAGGCTCGCCTAATACTTCTAAGGCAACAGGTCTAGCTATTGATGCCCAGTCCTCGTTAGTCATCAGAATGGAATGTCTTCTGATTTAAGTTCCTCTGTCTTCGTTACCTCAGCATCAACTGCTGCTTCTTCTTTAAACCATTCTGGTACAACAAAACCGTCTTTTCTTGGTTTGTAGCCTTCTAGCTTAAATGTGTGTGATGCACTGTCATAACCGCTTTTGGTTTTGAACGTCTCTGAGCCTTTATAAGAGAAGACAGGTAGATTGGGAAGGTTATTCCTAAAATCATTTCTGATCTGCTCATACATGCTCTTGAATGCTCTCACTTGATGTCCTGCCATTGTCTCTAACAATACTGGTTTATCTTCACCATGAATCATTAGCCAAACACTAACAGCATCAGACCAACCGTCTTTGTATAACTTAGAACCAAATACAGGTGACCACTCAAATTCATAACCGCCTGAGTATCTACCGATACCTGTTTTCATAGTTTCTACATCAACTTGAACGTAAGAAAGATCAACAGAATCTTCTCCTACCATCCACATTTTCTCTTTGACCAGATACTTTAAGAATCTTAAAGAACCGCCCTCAGAGCTGCTTTCATTGCTGAAAAAATCTTCACTCATACATATCTCCTATTAAGTGATTAGTGAAGCAAACGATCTTCACTTTGTAAATATAAATCCTCTAACCATTCGATGTTAGAGTTTCTCCAATCATGGTAAGTACCGATTTCAGTAATTCCCATGATATCGCATGCCAAACAGTAATTTTGATATCGCTGTTGGCAAAACAATTCAAAAGCATTGTCATACATTATGTACATGTCTGTAATATAACATTAAGAGACTCGAGAAAGTCATCAAAATCTCCAAACATTACGGTGTTGTTATTTTTAGGCATCCTGTCATCTGGACAAACAGCATGAGCAGGTATGACATATTTAATACGACCAGTGTTGTACTTATAGACAAGCACTGGAGTATGACTGTTTCCTGCTGCTTCGCATACTTGTGACCACCAAGAGCCTTTAGCAAAGTTGATTGGGTCTCCTGCATAGCATTTGCATTCAATCGCTAAGTTCCGCAAGTAGATATCAGCTTCGCCTTTTGTTTGATACTGATCTAGATTTCTTTTGACTACATCTTCATGACCAAGTTCCTCTAATCTTTTATTAATTAGATTCACGATCTTACGTTCAAATGCAGCACCCTTGTTTCTGCTATTTACCACAGCGTTGATTCTCCATGAGTAAACATCCAAACCAAGCTATCATCATCATGCGGTGATGTTGTATAGCTCTCAGTACCATCCTCATTAATTCTTTTAATAGAATCATCGTTATAAGTAACTGTCATAAATGAGCCATTAGGAGTATTTTCAGCATAAATGCTTTTAACACATTTACGCCACTTCTCAACTCTTATCTTGAGTCTTTGTCTTGCTACTTCGTCTGTGTACTCACTCATTTCCCAAGTTCCTCGTTACAAATACCTAGCTTGATGAAATGCCCTGCAACCTCACCGATAGACTTCTTGCGATGCTTGACTTTGTATTGCCACAAAAGATCATGAACATCTGGTTCAATCCATACTGCCCTTAGTTCCTTGTTGTCAACTTGATTATTTTGATTTTCTTTTTCAGTATCCATAAAACTCTCCTTCAAGAAGTATATAATAAAATTTGGGTAGCAACAAAACTCTCCTTCAAGATATACATATCTCCTACGTTGCTACCCTTCTAAAGTTAATGTTCTTACGTCTCACAATCCTTTCTGGTTTAGCTTCCACTAACTTTTCAGGTTGTGCCTTGTACCTAATGTTGCCCCATGAGATCTCGTACTCACCTGCAACAGCTTTCTCTGCATTACCCATCATATCCATGATCGTAGCCTGCAGAGCATCTCGTGCTTTCTGCGATGCTTTTATGTTCTCATCTAGTCTTTCTATCTGAGCTAATAAATTAATCGCTGTAGCAGGCAATTCTGCCACCTCATCTGGAATCACTTTCTGATACTTCAACCATGCATCATCAGAAGTTACAGGGTCATAGTAAGTCTTGGTATCGACTCTGTATTGAAAGTCTTCTGCAACTTGTTTCAGTTCCGCTTCAAAAGCAGGGTCTCTTTGATAGAAGTAATAATGTATCGCAGGTTGAATATGATAGAAGACAACCAAGACACCCCAGTTGCACCCAACACATTCGACCTGTGTCTTGAGCTGCTCCCATCCTCTCCAAATAGCAGGTTTACCGTCTTGCGGTGGATATGCTTTTGTCAGCTTGCACTCAATAACACCCATGCCATCTAAGTGAATTTCATCACCTTCTGGAATGTAAACTCCTTTATCTGGATTCTCTACATACGTCAGATCATCTGCGATTGCAGTTCCATCTAAAGAACATTCAACAGGGAAGAAGGGATGCTCAAACTTCTGACCAAACTCCGTTTTTACATCCCTGAGATTTAGCTTCTCACATGCATAGCGAATGATATGACCTTCCATGAAATGACCTAGATTAACTGCCACGCTGTCTAGCTCCACTCTAACGTTCTCTCCTTCACTAGCTCTAATAGCTCTGTCTATAAGCTCTTGTCTTGAGCCATAAGGACTGTTGCCATTCGCTTGAGAATAAGTGCTTGCACTTAATCTATCGTCTCTGGTTAATTTACCTTCTTTCTCACCCATTATTTCTGCACCATAAAGAAAACAGCTCCAATGAATAGTAAGAAGGTAAGTACCGCTACAAATTCTTGATCAATCATCCTTTTATCCTGTATTGATGTGGCACATATCTCCAAGCAAGATAATGCCTACGTCTAATTTTGTATGCTTGGTACAGCTTTTGTGCAACCAAAGTTGCGATTATTCCTAATGTAAAATTAACCATGTTAAACCCCCTTTCTGTTTTTCTGGTTAGTTAAATGGACTTTCCTGATAGCCTTCATGTAATCAATCTCAGCTTCCAGAGATGCCCACAGTTCATCTTTGACTTGCTGCTTATCTGTTGCAGGTAAGTCACTAATGATTGTGAATTCTGATTTCTTAGGCACATACCATTGATAGTTGTATGCCTTATACTTGGGACTAGGATTGTCACTAGGTGAGTTCTCACCCTTCCAATCCCATTGCACTACACCTTTGCTAGAGGTGAAATATAGTTCGTGGTTAGATGTGTTCATGATGCTCTCCTGTTGCAAACACATTCATCTTGTTTGTTTGTGTAATCAAATATCTCATTGATTCTTTTTTTAATTCTGTATCTAAGGATAGAGAACAATGCTCCAACATATCTTTGTAAACTTCTTTTTCAGAGAAACCAAGATTCAAAAGTTGCACAACTCTATCTATTGGTTGTTGGTTCATATTGATATCTGGTTTATTCATGATGCTCTCCTTAACAATAGCTCTTCAATCTCTGCTTTAGAAGCAGTAACCTTGTACACATTGTCAGTGGTGTAGACCAAAGTACCTTCGTAGCTATTGATAATACCTCTGATGCTTTCTGTAGGGATGGTGACATAGCCACCACCCCACTTGAGTAATCTGATTGATTTCATTAGGCTGCATCCTCTTGATAAATAATTCCCCTAACTTTACGAAGATGTAAAAGATCTTTATTAGATAATTTGTATAAAAAATTCTCTAAATTATGAGGATGAACATAATCCCAATAACCATCAAAAAAGTTGTTACCTCTCCATCCTGAAAAGCACCACTGATTAAGATGTTTGGCATAAGTTATATCCTTTCCATAAGGACTATCAGTTTCAAGAGATATAACTTCATCTCCATATAGCGGAAAATTTATTAGATCTTCAGCAATTAATTTAATTAGTATTGATTTTTTCATTGCCATTACGCCACCTCTCTTTCACTAAGAAGTTCATTGATTCTGACTCTTTTAACAGTTTTATCTGTTTCAGCATCGCCATATGATAGATCTCTGATAATTTTCTCAGCTTCTTCCTGAGTATTAGCTTCAATAGCAACATCAAGATTTACAGTGTAAGTGCAGTTAAATTTAAATTTTTTCATTTTTTCCCCTTTGAAATAATTAGTTAATAATTACTATTGTCCATATATTTATATATTTGTATATAGTTTTGATAAAAAAAAATAAAATTATTTTTCTAAGATATCTAAGAGGTTTTTGACCGCATCATTGTTCTTCATGTGTTCATCTTGGATGGTGATCTGCTTATCATCATGATCTCTGATAAAGACTACGTTCCGCAGCTCTAAAGAAACCAGAGCATACAGATCTATCGTGTTCTCCGGATATTGTCTGTCTTTTGCTTTGCTACGTCTCAGATCAAATCGCCAATTGATGCGATGGATTTCGTGTTGTGATTTGGTTTTGACTTGGCATCTATAGAATTTGTAATCGTATTCAAAAACTATATCTGCGATGCCTTGACTGGTTATGAATACTTGGTCTGCAACTTGGGCAATGATGCTTGCAGCTAAAAACTCTCCTGCATTACCTATGTGGTGAGTATGATGCAGAGCCATAAGAAATTAAGCCAAAGACTTTAATTCCTCTGAATTGAATATTGCTCTTCTGCCTACTTGTTCTGCGTACTTAGAATTAAGGAGTTCATCTCCAGCTTTCTCCCATTCTCCTAGTTCCATGAAAGCTCTGGTCTTTCTAAAGCTCATAAAAGTGTTGATGCCCATATTGAATACTAGGTCTATGCAAACCTGTTGTGCTTTTACTGGTAGGGTTGTCCAAATAGACCATTGCTTATCTAATTTAGCAACTGTTTCTTTAATATCGTTTTCAAGCAGGTATAGTGCTTCTTCCTCAGTTATTCCATTGCTCTCTAGGTTACGCCCCACCCCAATAGTTAAGTAATTTTGTTTGCAATGGTAAGGTTTTAGCACCATACCTTCAAAGTCTAATAAGCGTTTCTTGATTAATTCAAGATCAAAGTGTTCTTCTCTCATTTTGAGATACATTATCTGCCCTGCCCCCTATATTTTTTAAATTGTGCTTTTTTATTTTTTGGATAAGTGTTTGGTGAAGCACCAATAGATGTTCGTTTGGTTTTAGATCTTTGATAATCGTGAGTTTTTGTTACTGATTGTTTTGGTTTAGCCATTTTTATCAGGAGTATGACTTGCTCCAAAATAGAAAGAGATAACAGCACTCGCCAAACCGCCTAAATAGCCAAGCACTAAAGATACGATAGTATCAGAATTAGCATCAGGTGGTTGTAGCGTTACTAAGAATATATATCCTAAGAATCCAAGAATAGTTGCAAACCCCAAGATTCTAGGAGTCCAATCTCTATTGAATTTGGTTCTAGCATCTTGAATATCAGCAGTTTCTAAAGCAAAGATATCAACATCCAATTCCTTGAGCTTAATTTCAAAATCTGTTTCAGCTTTCTTTAGCTCTAACATTTGTTCAGGAGTAGCTTGTTGAATAGCCTGCTCTATGCTTTTAGCTTCAGGTTTACAACCTAATGCTTCAGCAACAATATTGGCTGCCATTCCTGCTAATGGACTGCCTAAAGCAGTTCCTATGGTTGGTGCTAGTGTGCCTATTAGATTTTTAATTTTTGCAAATTTCATGTGAATGCTGCTGTTAATAAAGCACCAAGAATTAAAATGAATCCGCCAATCATAATGTTAGTTAACTTCTTATCCAATCTTTCAAATTGAGTATCTAACTTTGCATCTAAGCTCTCAATACTAGCTTCTATCTTTTTCATTCTGTTCCAGTTTTGTGTCCACCGCTCACTGCATTGTACTTCATGCTTAGATAATTCTAAATGAACATCAGAAGCGGTAGCACGAGTAGACATTATTTTTTCTTGCTCCTAGTTTTAGGAACAGGTGCGGAAGGATAAAGATCTTTAATTAGATCTTTATGCAAGAAGCATAAGAAGATAATGAAAATTGAATTTGCGATAGTTAATACTTCAAACATTTATTTCTCCTCTTCAGCTTCAACTTCTTCTACAGTTAAGCTATTTTGAAAATCCAAGATACGATAGTTCTTATCTCTGTTAAGTCTGTTGTACTGAGCTTCTAGTTGTTGCATATCTCTTGCAATGCCTTGAAGTTCCGCAGCAATGACTAATTGATCATTGTTAAGATCTTCTCTTCTGTATTCCTTGTCATCTAAAGTTATGATGACTGGATTTTCGTTTACTTGTTCAGTTTTCTCCATTAGTTTCTCCTAAAAAGTTAAAAATTTATTATATATTAACTAACAAGAGTTTTGGTAACAGAAGTTGGATTCTTTTGGTCTGCAATATTAGCATCCAATCCATCTTTCAAACCCTGTACAGCTTCAGCACCCATAGCAGCTTCAACCCAACCCTGAACTTGTGAGCTTGTCACGCTGTCAAAGTCTGTGAAGTTAGATAGGTCTGAAGTATCAAGGCTTTGAGTACCATAGACTGAAGCAACATAAGGATTACCTTCTGCATCGACTTCAGTATCGGTAGCGTTTAAAACCCAGTGTACATTGTAAATCACATTGCTGTGACCTTCTTCGGATGGGTACACATCAACTGTGTTTACATTCCATTGGTAAGATATGCTCATAATTTTATTCTCCTTTAAGCGGTTCTACTATTACTTTACCATTATCATCAGTCCATTGTGTATCAATCATGTGTTGGTCTTGTCTTTCGCCAATTACCAACCAAGATACTGTTGCAGTTGATGATGTATTTTGACATTCAATGGTGAGAATGTTTCCTGAAACGCTGCCTTTAACAGCATCCCAATCTGATTCGTTTGAGGTAAAACATTGTACTTCTCTGTTAAGAGCTACAAAAGTTCCTTCGGTCATACCTGCTACAGCATCAATATTAACTGTTGCAGAGCCATCTACTAAATCTACTTTGCCTCTATATATTAAATCTGCTTGTGGTCCTTCAATAAATGAATGAACTAATTGGTGTGTATCTTTTTTAGATTCTAGAGGATGGTCAATTCTAAATGAACCTGAACCTTTAGACAATGCACCAACAATAGTCATGGCTTTATTGCCATCTATAGTTACTGCTGTTGCAGGAGCGTTTGTACCATCACTTGTTTTAAAAACAATACTACATTGTGCAGCAGCTGAACCTGAACTAGAAGCGATAACTTGTCTAAAGTTTGCTGTTGGATAACCTGTTCTGCTAAGTGTAATATAATCTTGCACATTTGCATTATCTGTACCACCTGCAATTTGTAATGGTGTTTGAGGAGAGGTTACTCCAATACCAACATTACCAGAATTATCTATCCTCATGCGTTCTGCTTCTGGAATTTGGTTTTTAAAAAGTATATTATTATTAGCTGCATTATAAATTTGTAAATCATTACTATTTGCAGCCATTCCAATAAAAATACCTTGACTAGCACCCTGATCTGTTTTTCTCATGAATATATAATTAGTGCCACCTGCAACTGTGTTTCTCTCTATGTGTAAGGTTTCATCGGGAGCCTGCGTACCTATACCAACTCTGCCTGAAGTGTCTATCCTCATGCGTTCTGTGTTGTTTGTCCATAAAGCGTAAGGATGGTTTGTTAGTGTTCCTGAAATACCGACAGAGTTATATGCTCCTACAAAATTAGTAACAGAATTGGTTGTATCTTTATATGCAATTCCATTTCCATTTGTATCAAAGACTTCTAACGGATATGTAGTAGGTGTTCCGCCTATACCAACATTACCTGATGAGTCGATACGCATTCTTTCAGAAGAGCCATTTCGGAAAATCTGAACGCCACTTGTCCCTGCTGTGTAATAGTTGTCACCATTAGCACCTGTATCAAAGATAGTGGCGTATCCACTACCTCCAACATCAGAAACATCTAGCTT